>Ga0209010_1000006_pt1 | contig 234545 bp, 214 predicted proteins | sample BlaSpr_A8_OM1_O3_FD_187985 | JGI IMG/M metagenome (GOLD analysis project Ga0209010, IMG submission 187985) | Forest soil microbial communities from Thunder Bay, Ontario, Canada - Black Spruce, Ontario site 2_A8_OM1_O3 (SPAdes) (version 2) | ecosystem: Environmental > Terrestrial > Soil >...
AAATCTCAATCCGCTCCCTAAGGCTCAACTGTTCATAACTCCTTTTTTCCATCGCAACACCTTTGTACGGTGTTGCACTTGATTCGTGAACTCAAGAGGAACCTCGAGGGGCTTTCATTTTTGACCAGGCCGTTTCAATATGCCGCTTACTTCGGGACACTACACTAGGTTAAAAACCGCAGGTCCCTCCTACCGACGCACGCTTCGCTTCGGTAAGAGGAAAAAACCAAGCCTTCACTCGCCAGTCAAAAACTTGAACTGCTCCTTGCTCAACGGCACCACGCTAAGTCTTCCCTGCCGGACCAGCGGCGAGTCGGCGAACAGCTTGTGAGCTTTCACTTCCGCCAGCGTCACCGGCTTGGCCAGCGCCTTCCCTGCTTTGATCTTTATTAATGGAGTCTTGGGATCCGTCGCATCGACGGAAACCACGCTCGCAGTCCCGACCGCGCTTTTGTGATCGCCAGTTTCGTAGATCACCAGACGATCTCCCGGCTTCATCTCGCGCAAATGTTTCACCGCTACGGGATTGGAGACGCCATCCCAAATGGTGTTCTGTTCCCGCTGCAGATCAGCAAAGGAATATACGGTCGGTTCAGTCTTCAGTAAGTAGTCCATGAGTTTTTCCCGGTGCAGACAACGGGAGCCCGACCATTCTAGCTTCAGCGTCGGCGAGCGGAAAGAAAATAACGAAAGCGCGAGCGGCTAATGTCCCTGGGCACGCGCCCGCCTGCCCTTGGGCGCCGGAAACGGCGTGGTGTTGAGCAGCACGCTCACGTTCTGGCTGTTCACGTTCACGGTAGCAACGTCGGGCTTGCCGTCGCCGTTGAAGTCGGCCACGGTGACCCCCGACGCTCCCACCCCGTGCACGCGGAATTTGGCCGGGGGTTGAAACGTGCCGTCCCCTTTTCCTACGAGGATCGAGAGGTAGCTGGAGGTTAGCTGGTGGGTCGTGTCCGGCACTGCCAGGTCCGGGATCCCGTCGCCATTGAAGTCGGCCGTTGTGATCGCCTGAGGGTCGAGACCGGCCCGCGCACGCGCGCCTCTACGGAACGTGCCATCTCCGTTGCCGAGCAGAATTTGAACGAAGCTGCTACCGGTCGCGTCGGAATTGGCGTATGCCAGCGCTATGTCGAGCGTCTCGTCTCCATCGAAGTCGGCCAGAGTCATCGCAACCGGATACTTCGGGATCAGCCCGTTAAGGGGGAAAACGATCGGACGGCCAAAGTTTCCCTTCCCATCGCCCAGCAACACCGACACCCTTCCGACGTGGTCGTGCAGATACGTGCTCAGCACGGCCAAATCGAGGTTGCCATTGCCCTCGAAGTCGCCCGCCAGAATAGCCACGGGGCCTAGGGGGCTAACGGGCAATTGCCGGGGCGATTGAAACGTGCCATCGCCGTTTCCCAGGTACAAGTAAACTTCGCTTGAATCGGAATTTTGACCGGGAATATCGACAAGCGCTGCGATGTCCTGCTTACCATCGTGGTCGAAGTCGCCCACCGCGAAGCCAGTCACGAAATTGCCGCCCGCGTCGAGCCAGCCATCGTGCGGAAAACCGCCTCCGCCTCCGCCCATAAGAACCCACGCGTCGGATATATTGTTGACCACAGCATCCAGATTCTTCCCGTCGAATTTCCCTAAGGCGAGAGCGCTCACGTCGTGACCAGGGGGAAATACATAGCGCCAGCTCTTGAACCTACCGTCGCCGCGGCCCAGCTTGGTATAGAGTCCACCGAACTCATCTCCAACAATTAGGTCTGGAAAGCCGTCGCTGGTGAAGTCGCCGGAAGCAATTGCCTGCGGATACGAAGCTGGGTACTGAATGACAATAGGCGCCGCGAATTGCACGGGATTAGGAGTGGCTCGCTCTTGGGCCAACGAGCGTGGTGGCCACGGCGCCACAAATAGAAGCACAACGGAGAACAACCGCCAATACGTTCTCACAAACCCCCTACGGAGTAATCTGAAAGACTACGCCGGCTCCTTTCAGACCCGGGTCCCGATAGTAAGTAACGCCGTACAGATTTCCCTTGCTATCCAGGATCACTCCGCCGATCGGATGAGCGCCGTCCCATCCGTGAAATGTCGCGAGTTTGGTCGCTGTCCAGTGCGGCGAACCCGGGCTGAGTTTGTAAACGAAGCCGCAGCCACTATTGTCGCAACCGCCTCCGTCGACCGGGCTTGCGCTGTACAGATTACCGGCTGAGTCAGAAGCGATGCCTTCATAGAACCCAAAAGATTCCGGCCCATTGAAGCTGAACAGGTCCTGCACCGTGAAGCCGCCTCCGCTCTTCGGACTGAGTTCGACGACGCCCCCTCCCCCGCGGCCACCCCGTGACATCGTCATATAGAGGTTTCCAGCAGCGTCCAGCATCAACCCGCCGGTGGGCGTCTCGAGATTCTTGCCGTTTATACCGAATCGATGAATTACCGTCTGCGTCCAATGCCCCGGGGACGATTGCACCAACTGGAAGACAACCCCAGCACCGTTATAGTATTTGGTGCCGCCGAACAAGGTCACGCCATCGATATTGCCGGCATTATCAAAGATAATCCCCACGGGTTGGTTGCCGCTCAGGCGGCCCGCACGGTCAAAGCTGCATAGAACTGTTTCCGTCCACTTTCCCGAGGCAGGTGTCAGTTGGAAAACACTGCCACCACCATAAGCGCCACCCGTTTGGCTTACTCCGTAGAGATTGCCCGACGAGTCGAAGATCAATTTCCCACTGGGGAAGTCGCCATCGGAGGGCCTGCCGTCAGCACAGAAGCTGTATAAGACACTTTCCGTCCAACTGCCCCCGGAACCAGCCGTCAATTTGAAAACGGTACCGCAGTTGTAGCGCCCACCGTAACTGGTCACGCCATAGAAGTTGCCGGCCGCGTCCGCAGTCAGCGCACCTTGCGGAGAAGCCCCGTCGTCCTTCGCGGAGCCCAGGAAGCTATAGACCAAACTTTCCGTAAAGCCGCCGTCGTTCGGCGTCAGCTTGAACACGGTGCCAAATCCCGCGCTGCCGCCATTCATGGTTGTGCCGTACAAATTTCCTGCCGAGTCAAAGATCAAAGCGGAGGCCGGGTACTTCCCGTCGCTCCCGCTCCCGAAGTCGTGAAGCACGGTCTCGGTCGCGCCGTGCGCGAAAGGCGCGAAAGCCAAAAGCAGAGTAGCCATGAACTGCGTCAAGGGCCAACTGGCCGCCAAGCAAGATTTCGTTTTCATGGAGGTCACCTCGGAACATCGCACGGTGAAGTGCGGAGGGTATCTGCGACGACAGACCCCACTTGGGTGAGCATCTTACCACGAATCACTAGGTAGCCCCGGTGCACTCCAAGATGAAAATCATTTCACCGTATCGCATCTGCCGAGATGGGTATAGACTTGTCGCCGTTTTTGAAAGTGCTCGAAGCTTCGGCACGAAGGAGAGTACGGATGAGGCCCCAGAAGCAGGGATGCGGCCGTGTGCATGCCTTAGTGGGAAGGAGACAAAGATGACAGCCGGGCCTCGCTCTCTACTGATTTTCCTCGCCCTCCCAATCGTAGTTCTTCTGGCTGGGAATGCGCGTGGCCAATCCGACGAACCGATGCGGACGGCAAGCCCCGGCCTCACCTGCTCGCCCGCGCCCTGCCTCCTTACCCCTACCCAGGCCTCCGAAGGTGGGGGCCTGGCAACCGATACTCCCATCGTGACCAATCCCCTGAATTCGAAGCAACTACTGTTGGGTAGTGTCGACTACAATTGCTCGGGCGAAGGGTCAGATGTGGGCTTCCATCTTTCCGGCGATGGCGGCTCGACCTGGGAGCGCGTAGAGTGCATGCCCGCGATCGTTACCAAACAGCGCGACTTTCAGCCGCTCGATGAGCCATCGGTGGGCTACGACCGAAAAGGAAACGCCTATATTGCCGGGCTCTATTTCGACACCGAGGGCGACGGCGGGCACGGTCTTGTCGCCGTTCAAAAATCAACCGACGGAACGCACTGGAGCAAGCCAATCGTCGCACTGCGCTTGCCAGGGCAGACCTACCCGTTCGAGACCTCGTTCGCGGTGGATCCTAACCTAGAGAGCCCTCGGGCCAATAGCCTGTATATTTCTGGGGTCATGGAGTTGGCTCATGGCACCCAGGTCCTAGTGTCGCATTCCACCGATGGAGGTGCCACCTGGAGGCAAACTGCGGTTGACGCAGTGCAGAAATATCCAGAAGAAGACGATTTCACTCGCATGGCGGTGGGCGAAGACGGCACAGTTTACGCGGCTTGGATTCACTGTCGCGGAAAGAGCGGCTCAGGGGGTGCTCTTTGCCCCACAGTCCACATAATGTTCTCCAAGTCGACCGACGGCGGAAACACGTGGTCTCCGCCTCAGCAGGTGGCAACGGTGAAGATGCCTCAGTACTGGCTGCTGCCCATCACCTATGAGCGGGTGTACAACTATCCTGCCATCGCAGTCGACGACAGCAACGGGCCTTACAGCGGGAATTTGTACGTGGCAATGTACACCTGGACCGGAGCCTACTTGCGGGCGCAGGTGATCCGCTCGACCGACGGCGGTGAAACCTGGTCGCAGCCCCTGCCCCTGGCCCCAAAGAGCGACACCCACGACCAATTCTTCCCCGCGATTTCGGTGAGTTCCACAGGGAAAGTCGGGGTGAGCTGGCTGGATCGGCGCAACGATCCGAACAATATCGATTATCAGGCATTCGCCGCCATCTCGAACGACGGCGGGCAAAGCTTTGGCGCCAACTGGCAGCTAACCACAGCCTTCTCCAACCCAGAAACTAACGGCACCGAAAACAACTGGATGGGCGATTACACCGGCAACACCTGGGCAGGCGACACCTTCATCGCCGCCTGGATGGACAGCAGCAACGGCGTCGACATGCAAGAGGTAGTCGGCGGCATCCGCCTTAAGTGACTGCTCTCCGGAAGGGTGGCCCATTCTTTTTAGCGTTCTTTGCGAAAAGGGTGGGTCGCGTTGCTCGCGGGTGCCCCATGTCTCGTGTCTTTCGAGGCATGGCAATCCCAGCGTCCCTACTACGGCTGCGGCTTCGCATTCGGATCCGGCGGAGTGGTCGGCTTCTTATCGTTCTGCTGGTCCTCGTAAATCGAATACTCTCCTTGGGGACGCTTCAACTTGATTGTGATCGCCATGGTCGGCTGATTGATGTCGTAGTCTTCCCCGTAAGTTTGGAATCCAGGGGCCAGCACCTGGATCCGCAACTTGCCATAGGGAACGCCGTCGAAACTGGCCTTGCCTTCCGCGTCGGTTTTCAGTTCAAGCCCGCCACGATCCTGCTTGCCATGTTTGTCCACCGTGTGCAGCACGACGCCCGCGTTGCGCACCGGCTTTCCGTTGTCGCCCTTCAGCACCACGAAGCTGATCACCGACACCGGATAATCGTATTGCGACTTCTTATCGCTGGCGCCCGCTCCAACGGCCAAAACTGCCGCGAACCAAATCGCCAACGTGACCGCTATCGCATGAGAAGAGTTCTTCATGGCCAGCACCTCAATTCCATCCAATTGCAAACTTCAAGATATCGCCCGTAAAGTATTGTACAATAAAGTAGTTATATCGATCAGCGGACGCGCCACTTGACAATGAGGCATGGCCCACCCTATACTTAGCACTCGCCAACAATGAGTGCTAACAGCAGATTCGAACCGGTTGGCGACTGGTACCTCTTGAGCAATCTACCCTAAATCCTAACTGAATACGAACGAAAGGAGCTATACGCATGGCTACAAAATTTACCCCACTGCACGACCGCATCCTGGTCCGCCGCGTAGAAGAAGTAGGCACCACCCGAGGAGGAATTATTATTCCGGACAGCGCTAAGGATAAGCCTTCGGAGGGCGAAGTTATCTCCGTGGGGCGCGGCAAATCCAACGATGAAGGCAAGGTGTTCCCTCTGGCGGTGAAAGAGGGCGATCACATTCTGTTCGGCAAGTACTCCGGCACGGAGATCAAGCTGGACGGTGAAGATTTCATCATCATGCGCGAGGAAGAGGTTCTTGGCGTGGTGACGGGCGCGGCTAGCAGCAGCAAGAAGGAATTGGCCGGATCCCGCAAGTAACAGGAATCAGGAATAAGGACGTTCGTCTCGCGCTTTATTGCAATGGCTCGACGCGATTGCGCGCGGTGACGAACCCAGATCCTTCGCAACGCAAAAAACGCGTCGCTCAGGATGACAACACAATTCAAAATCTTTCAGGAGAAAAGAAATTATGGCAAAGACAATCGTACATGGAGAGGATTCGCGACAGGCGATTCTTCGCGGCGTGAATATTCTCGCCGATGCAGTAAAAGTGACTCTTGGCCCCAAGGGCCGCAACGTTGTGATTGAAAAGAAATTCGGTTCGCCGACCATTACCAAGGACGGCGTCACCGTAGCGAAAGAGATCGAACTGAAGGACGCGCAAGAGAACATGGGCGCCCAGATGGTGCGTGAAGTGGCGTCGAAGACCTCGGACATCGCGGGCGACGGCACCACCACTGCTACCGTTCTGGCCCAGGCCATCTATCGCGAGGGCGTCAAGACGGTTGCTGCCGGCGCCAATCCGATGGCGATGAAGCGCGGCATCGAGAAGGCCGTTACCGCTATTTGCGGCAGCCTCGATAAGGAAGGAAACCGCATCAAGGGTGAGCTCGACAAGTTCTCCAAGCCCGTGACCGGCGACATGATCGGACAAGTCGGCACCATCAGTGCCAACAACGACGAGACCATCGGCAAGATCATTGCCGAGGCCATGAAGAAGGTGGGCAAAGATGGCGTGATCACGGTGGAAGAAGCCAAGACGCTCGAGACCCAACTCGAAGTGGTCGAAGGCATGCAATTCGACCGCGGCTATCTTTCCCCGTACTTCGTCACTGATCCCGAGCGCATGGAAGCTGCTCTCGAGAACGTGTACATCCTGATTCACGAAAAGAAGATCAGCTCGATGAAAGATCTTCTGCCGTTGCTCGAGCAGATCGCGAAGAGCAGCCGTCCGTTGCTGATCATCGCCGAGGATGTCGAAGGCGAAGCGCTCGCAACGCTGGTCGTGAACAAGCTGCGTGGCACGCTGCAAGTCGCCGCCGTCAAGGCGCCCGGCTTCGGCGATCGCCGCAAGGCTATGCTGGATGACATCGCGAAACTCACGGGTGGCAAGGCCATCACTGAGGATCTCGGCATTAAGCTGGAGAACGTGCAGATCAGCGATCTCGGCCAGGCCAAGAAGATCACCATCGACAAGGACAACACCACCATCGTCGAAGGCAAAGGCAAGCCCGGAGACATTCAAGGCCGGGTGAAGGAGATTCGTGGCCAGATCGAAAAGACCACCAGCGACTACGACCGCGAGAAACTGCAGGAGCGGTTGGCAAAGCTGGTTGGTGGCGTGGCTGTGATTAAGGTTGGCGCTGCGACCGAGACTGAAATGAAAGAGAAGAAAGCTCGCGTCGAAGATGCCATGCACGCAACCCGCGCTGCAGTCGAGGAAGGCATTGTCCCCGGCGGCGGAGTGGCTCTGGCTCGCTGCGTCCCCGCACTCGACAAGCTGAAACTCGAGGGCGATGAGCAGATCGGCGTGAACATCGTACGCCGCGCCATTCAGGAACCGTTGCGCCAGATCGCCGAGAATGCCGGCGAAGAAGGCGCCATCGTCCTGGGCAAAGTCAACGACTCGAAGGACAACAACTACGGCTACAACGCCCTGACCGGTGAGTACGAAGATCTGGTCAAGGCGGGCGTGCTCGATCCGACCAAGGTCGTGCGCACTGCGCTGCAGAATGCCGGATCGATTGCGTCGTTGATGCTGACCACCGAAGCCCTGATCGCCGAAATCCCCGAGGAGAAGAAGGGTGCTCCGATGGGCGGCGGCGGACACGGCGGTGGGATGGAAGGCATGTACTAAGAAGCTGTCAGCTATCAGTTGTCAGCTTTCAGTTGGATCAAAGGCCCCGCGAAAGCGGGGCTTTTTTTCGTTTCTGAGCGAGGGCCGCTGGTCTGGACGGGGCACGGCTTCAATCCGATTCGTACACGAGCATCCTTGATCCACGCCTTCGCATACGCTTTCGCGGGACCGCTCACATTCAAGAAATAGCCGGCCGTGGTTGCGGGGTCGCTCCGGAGGCCGGGAGAACCAGCCGGGGCGGAGCATGTGCTAAGTTCAGGGCATACAAGATCAACCGCTTCAGAGCCGGCGTAGTCGGAGGGTATTACGACGAGAGTTCTAGCCATGGAACAAAAATGGTTTGAAATGACGGAAATTCGCAAGCGCCGATTCGACAGCGCGGTGTGGATTCCGCTTCGGGCGAGCCAAAAAGAGGAAACAGGCAACTGGGGATATCTCGGGTATAGTTCCGAGTTCTTCGGCGCCGCATCGCTTGCCGTTCCGCTAAGAAGGCGCGGTGCAGCCGCAAACCTTGGCTGGAATGGCCTTAACCTCATGCACGACCATTGCGGCTCTGCGTATGGCGGACGTTACGTCGCAGCGGACGAGTACGACAACAAGCAATTGAAGGGATCCATTCCGCTGGTCATGTCCCAGAGCGGTAATTCTGTCGAACCACCAACATGGCACATCCACCCTGACTTCGTGATCACGCTGAAGCTCAAGCGGGAGGGCAACGTTTGGGTTGCAATGGACGAGGGCTACATCGAGGTGGTTCGCCTGAGGCTGGACGAGGACGATAGGCCGAGGCTGCTGGAAGTGCGTGCCGAGCATTTGAAGGACTACCTATGCGCAAGACGCATGGCGCTACGCCTCTCGTGGTACCGAGAGCGGTTGGCGGTTGTCGAAGCAGAGCCGGACTTCAGTTGGCCTGCACCGGACGGAACGTACAAAGACGGTGAGCGGTGGGAAGGACGCATCAATGCGATTCACGAAGGTGGCCACCCATTTGGCGAATCCATGGCGGTGCTGCACCTAACCCGGACCAACCTCGACTTCGACGAAGACGTCCCACGCATTGGGATTTCTGATGATGCGGCGACATCGAGCTTCACTCGGAAGCTTTCAGAAAGACGGAAGTTGTATCGTGTTGCTGGTGAAATCTGGCGAGCCGAGTGGGTTGAGCCAGCTGCGAGAAGTGTCCGCGTTCGTGGCGACGAACCGCGCCCGCCCATCTCCTTCGTCGTGGACGCAGCAGGCAGGAAGCAGATAGCAAAGAGTCTGGTCGATAGCGGAAGGTGGTTGTGGTTCAAGCCTGAAGTAATACCGGCTCTCATCGACCGTCGCGGTGGGTCATTGGAGTGGTACACGAGAGAAACGGGCAGCGCAAAAGGATCGCCGGATTACAGAGTCCACTTCGGCATCAACAGCCTCGGACTCGTGAACGCTTACGCCAAAGATGTCGCACTACTTCCAGAGTGGCTTCAGCGCGTGTGGGCCGGATTCAACGTCAGCCCCGAGGGTAAGGTATCTGCGGAACTGTTCTTAGCGCAGGGGCAAGGAGTCCCCGCACGCACGCAGGCGCCGGAGCCATTCCTCCCTGTTGGCATCGCAGTTTTGAACGACGCCTTCACGAAGCGTTTCGGCAGAGCGTTGTTTCGCCCGCACACCGACTCCGAGGAGGTATTCAGGCCCTGCCACCGCTTCAAGGCCCTGAGCGCGTCGGGCCTGTACGGATTGGCGAAAGATTTGGTGCGCGTAGTTGTCGAGCACGTTGATACGGCGGCGCTTCACCAAATTGTGGCACCACCCAGCAAAGAGAACTGGGGTTCTTTGAAGTCACTAGAGAAGGTTCTTGCCACGGTTGCCGGGGAAATGAAGGCGCACGCCGCACTTGGGCCGCTGCATGGCGTCTACAATCTGCGGTTGGCAGACGCGCACATTCCCAGTAAGGATCTCGACGAAGCCCACGCGCTCGCTCGGGTCGATAGGACGTTGCCCTTCATCATGCAAGGAAGAGACCTGTTGGTTACGTGCGTGAACTCTCTACACATGATCGCGAACGCCGTCAAATAACAGACGGGGTAACGGCTACGCTCTCGTCGTCGAGATTCTCGTTTCCCACCTTTCCGCACAGAACGCGGAAAGATGGGCCAGCCTTTAGCTTGGCTGGGTGGAGAACAGCAGGTCCCTCGACTGCGCTCCGGATGACAGATTTCTTGCGGGATGACAGATTCTTGTCGGGTCTGCACGCGGGCGTGGGCGCCCGCGCCACACGATCTGTTTAGGCGGGTGGCCCATTCTAAATTTCGCGTTGTTTGCGAAATTTAGAGTGGGGATTTGGAACTGGTCCCGGCGACGATAGCAGCAGAAAGTCACGAAGTGCGTCTGCCCGAATGCTTGGAATCGTTTTAGTCCCAAGGCATGAGTTGGGCTTACGCCTGAGAAGTGCCCCACTCAAGCCAAAGAACGGCTTGAATGGGCCACCCGTCGCGGAAAGATGGGGCACCCTTTTGCCTGGCTGGGGTAGAGAACAGCAGATCCCTCGACTCCGCTCGGGATGACGAAGTTAGTTGGAATTCGGGGATTTGATTGCGTGTGATATAATGACAGCTGGGTTTATAACTTCGCGAGAATCTGGGTGCGGCTTCGGCTGGACCCTTTTTTGTTGCTGGAAAATGGGGTGAACATGGAGTTACAGGATGCGATTTGGGTGGGGGACATTGCGGCTGCGGGGGACACGCGGAAGTGGTCGGGGGAGCAGGCGGAGGCGGCTTTTTTGCACAAAGCGACGGGCCTGGGGTTGAGCGTCTTGAAGCCCTGGGGAGACAGCGAGCGTTATGACCTGGTGGTGGGTACGGGAAAACGGTTGTTACGGGTGCAGGTGAAGTCGACGCGATATGTGGGCGAGAAACGATACAGCATCACGGCGCGCGGGTGCACGGCGGCGTATACGGCGGAAGAGATCGATTTTCTGGCGGTGTACATTGTTCCGCTGGATTTGTGGTACATAATCCCGGTGAAGGCGTTTGCTCCGCGAAAGTGTTTGCGGTTCTATCCGGGAGGGGGCGGGCGGTACGAAAAGTATCGTGAGGCGTGGTGGCGATTGGGAGCCGATCCGGTGGGGCGGTAGGCCGGCGCGGATGTGAATGCTGTGCGCGGTCGAGATTCTCGTTTCCCACCTTTCCACAGAGAACGCGGAAAGATGGGGCACCCTTTTGCCTGACGAGGGTGAGATTGAGCGAGCTGGTCTAGACGCGGGGTCGCGAGTTCGTCAGTAGCTGGTACCAGGCGAGGAACTGGCGGAACGCGGCTCCGCGATGGCTGAATTGGGCCTTTTCTTCGGGAGTCAATTCGGCGAAGGCTCGCTGAATTTGCGGAAAGTAAAAGAGAGGATCGTAGCCGAATCCGTTGGTTCCTCGAGGGCGAGTCAAGATGGTGCCTTCGACCTCTCCGCGAAAGGTCTGTAGGGTTTGGCCGTCGCGGGCGGCGGCGAGGACGCATACGAAGCGGGCGCTGCGCTTGTCGGATGGAATATCTTTCAGCTCGCGCAGCAGGCGGGTGTTGTTGGCTTCGTCGTCGGTATTGTTGTTCATCAAGTGAGGCGCGTCGGCTGCGTAGCGCGCGGAATGGACTCCGGGCGAGCCTTTTAGGGCGTCCACTTCGAGGCCGGAATCGTCGGCGAGGACAAGCTCACCCGGAGCCGCAAGGCTGTATGCTTCGGCTTTCTTTCGCGCGTTTTCTTCGAAGGTTAGGCCGTCCTCGATGACGGGAGGCAGCGCGGCAAAGTTTGGAAGCGGGCGGATCTCGATGCCAAAAGAGGCGGCAGCGCCGGCGAAGTCGCGCAACTTGCCGTCATTCGAGGTCGCAATCAGGACGTGATTCATCGCCTTGCGTTTGCACTCCTAAGAAATGATAAACAGCAGCGGAATGTTTACCAACATATTTTGAAGGGCGAGAGGTTAGACGGCGTGGGCTGGTGGACGCTTGCGCCGAAGTGCGACGAAGACTCCGAGAGATAGAGCGGTGACGACGGAAATCCATCCTCCAAGAGTTCGATCCCAGGTACGCGTAAACACGATGTGCACGCGGTTTTCGCCGGCTTGAACGGGGATCAACATTTGCCCGGTGACGGGTCGTGCGGCGGTCGCGACCGCTTGGCCATTCACTTCGACCTGCCACGCGGGATAGTTGAATAAGCGCAACACCAGGTGTGCGGGATGGGTGAGCACGGCGGTGAACGCCTTGGATTCGGCGTTCCATTGCTGAATCCGAAGCTGCGGGATTTGGTTTGGCGCTTCGCTGTCAGCCAGAGCTACGCGGGGAGCGTCCTGCTTGACTTCGTAGGGATCGACGCCGAGGGGTACGTATTCGTCGGTGCCTTCGTATCCTGCGCCGCTATGTTGGTGTTCGAGCATCTCGGTGAAATCCGCGGACGCCTCCCACCATGGAGGCTGGATCCGATGCCAGGCGTAGGCAAGCACCGCGAGCATCGCGAGACAGATCAGTAGGCGTACGAACCATCGCCGCGAAGCTAGAGTCACGAGTAACGCTAACGCGAAATTCAAGCACAGCAGCCAGCGCCAGGGCAGTTGGAGGTAGCGCAACTCTGGCAAGTGATTCCAGAACCACACGGTAAAGGAAAAATTGAGCAGTGTCGCAAATACAGCCCAACCCAGGAGCGCCCACCAAAGGCGCGGCTGGCGGATTCTCCATGGACGAGAGAAATAGGCGGCGAGCGCGAGCAGAATCATTTCCGCTGATGCAATCACAGAGACGAGCAAGTTGAAGCGGTTGTGATCAAGGTCGTCGAGTTTCACGAAGAGGAAATTGTCTTGCGGACGCACACCTGGGGAAAGCACTTCGGCGATGTTCACCCATCTTTGTTCGTATGCTGCCGGTAGCAGGAAGAACGCCGCGAGAGCCGCACCCAGCGAAGCTGCGAGCGCGCCGTGGAACAGGACGCGGGGTGAGCGCTTGAGAATGGCGAGAATCAGCAGCAGCAGGGCCAACGAATAGTTCAGCATCACGGCGGCGGGAATGTTCGTCAGCCAGGCCGCAGCGACAATCAGCGCCAGAGGGACGACGGCGTTTGCGTTCTCATCTTCTGATCGCAGGACGTAGAGGAAGAGCAGAGGAAAGAGAGCGCCCGCCAGCAGTTCCGCGAACGCGCTTCGCCAATACACAACGAGGATGAAATAAGGATTCGCAGCATAGAACGCTGCGGCAAAGATCGCGTCGCGACGGTCCAACCAGCGGCGTGCCAGAAGAAACATGGAACATCCGGAGAGGGTCAAGGCGAGCCAGACATAAGCGCCGGGAACAGCCTTCCATGGCAACAGCGCCCCCAACGCGGCTCCCAGCGTCCACGAGGCTGGCGGATAGAAAATGAATCGGGCCTCGCCGTATCCGTACTGCGCCAGGGCGGCCCATCGTGGATAGAGGATTCCCTGCTTCCACTGGCCGAGAACTTCCATCCAGGAGTTGACGTGGAACTCGAAATCGTGGCCCGAGGGATTGCCGAGAAAAAGGAATGGAACGATCACCAGAAACGAGACTGCCATCACCACGAATAGAGGCAAGAGAAAACCGCGTCCGCTCAATAGATTGGTCTGAACTTCTTGCGGCGTCGGGAATGTGCGCTCCAAAGGAGACGAGTTCTGCAGAGGGTTGCCTCCGGCATCTGGATGTGTCACAGAGATTGTGGCTTAAGCCAGGCAAATGGGCAATTCGGAGTCAACCCGCTGTGGAAAATGTGCATGGGATTTCACGGGAAATTAACTTGGCTGCCACCTTCTCGAAACTGCCGCCCGCTAGACTTTGCTTATTCGAGGTGGAACAGACCCGGCACTGAGAGGTCCGCACGAGAGACGGCGTGCGGGCCTCTTGGTGTTTTGGTTACGGATTGCTTGCGGTTGCGCTTTGATGCATAATGTTGGGCCTCGACTGCTACGACGTAGCCCCCGGCTGGCAGCTGAGCGGCCCCTGTTGTTCGCTTCCCTTGGAGGTCACCATGAGATCACTCCGCTTGGTCTGCCTGTTCGCGATTTTCATCAGCACGATTGCACTGGCTGAGAAGAACCCCCTGCCGCTCGTCAATCAGCCTCTAGTGCCGGAGAGCGCAAAACCGGGCAGTAGCGGATTCACTCTTACGGTGAACGGCACAGGTTTCGCGTCTGACGCCGTGTTGAATTGGAACGGAACTCCGCGCACCACCGAGATTATTTCCAGCAGCCAGCTGAAGGCGACGATCGGCGCGGCAGATGTGGCAAAAGCAGGCACGGCGTCGGTGACGGTGGTGAACCCGGCTCCGGGCGGTGGAACTTCCAGCGTGGTCTATTTTCCGATCAGGCAGCCGTTGTCGTCGGTCGCCCTGGCGGCTCATCCAACCGCGATCGGCGATGGAGTAATTGCCGTCGGAGACTTCGACAACGATGGCAAGCTTGACGTGGTGCTGGGGCAAACCAACAGCGATCTGAACGGTTGGACCATATCTATGTTTCGAGGAAACGGAGACGGAACGTTCAAGGCGCCGATCCGAAGTTCTATAGGAAGTAACGTAGAACTCCTACAGCTGATAACGGGGGACTTCAATGGAGACGGGAATTTAGACCTGGCGGCCTACGAAATATACGGTGCGGATCTGGGCACCGAAATTCTGCTCAACAACGGCAAGGGCAGATTCAGGGATTCCGGTCATGGGTTTGGTGACATAGGCGTGTTCGCCGACCTGAGGGGTATCGGAGTGCTGGACGGGGTTGCAAGCGGCCAGGGGTATGACGAGGGGATTGCCACCATCGAGCTGGGAAATGGCAAAGGTGGCTTCACGCAAGGCGAGGAGCTCAATGTTTTTGGCGGCGGAACTGGTCCAGCTGCAATTGGCGACTTCAATGGCGATGGCAAACTGGATCTCGCGATCCCAGAACAGGGGGGTGGCGGAGTGATGATCTTCCTGGGAAACGGTGATGGAACGTTTCCTGAAAACGGTGTGAGTTATTCCACGAAGTACGGGGGGGCATTGGTCGCCGCTGATGTGAATGGCGATGGCAAGCTGGATCTGATCGATAGCGGTTGCGTGTTCCTGGGGAACGGAGACGGAACATTTACAGAGGGCAGCTGTATCAGCACGCCGTTCAGCCTGATGACAGTAGGGGACTTTAACGGCGACGGAAAATTGGACTTGGCGGGCATATTCTACAATTCGGAGAACGATTCGCAAACTCTGATGATCGCCCTCGGCAATGGCGACGGTACGTTCCGGCCTCCCATTGAGGTTGCTGCCGGGTTTTTCTCCATCGATTCTTTCGAACAGGGGTTTGGTGCCGGTGACTTTAACGGCGACGGCAAGCTGGATCTCATTGCGGCCGCATCGGGAAGCACGCCGGTGTTTTTGCAAACCTTCGCAAGCGTTACTCCGAACGCTATCGCCTTCGGAAACCAGGGCGTCGATACCAAGAGCAAACCGCAAACCGTAGTCCTCAAGAATATTGATAAGGTCGCGCTCGCGATTAGCGGAATCACAATCATCGGGGCCGATTCCAAAGACTTCAGCGAAACCAACGACTGCGGGACGAGTCTTCCGCCAGGCGGCAGGTGCAAGATTCAGGTCAGCTTCTCTCCCAAGATGGTCGCGGCTCTCACGGCCTCGGTCCAGGTGAGCTATCAGGGCGGCGGACAGTTCGTTTCACTGACTGGAACCGGCGTTTCCACTGCAACGGTCTCGCTGACACCGTCCAGATTAGCGTTCCCCTTGCAATTAGTTGGGACCACGAGTTCGGCGCAAACCGCGACCTTGACGAATACAGGTTCGACCACCGTGACCGTTTCACAAATTTCCGCTAGCGCGCCTTTTAGTGAAACCAACGATTGTCCCGCCAGCCTAACGGCAGGGCAAGGTTGCGATATCCAAGTATCATTCGCACCGACCGGGAGGGGATCGGCGTCAGGAAAGCTCTCCGTCGCTGACGACGCCACGGGCAGCCCGCAGACGGTGGCGCTGTCAGGTATCGGAACGGTGGTCGAGTTGTCGCCGATTGGGGTAAATTTCGGAGACCAGAAGGTTGGTACGAAGAGTGCTTCGGTTCCGGCTAAGTTGGCCAACATGGGGACGACATCACTTTCCATCAGCCAGATCACGATTACCGGCGCCGACGCGGGGGATTTTTCTCAGACTAACAATTGCGGCAGCAGCGTGCCCGCCGGCGGAAGTTGCACGATCAAAGTCGCGTTCAAGCCCACCGCAACTGGACAACGCACGGCGAAGATCACAATTACCGATGACGGCGGCGGCAGCCCGCAAAGGATCGCCTTGACGGGAACCGGAACTTAAGGTTTGAACGAAGTGCCGGGCGCTCGGATCAGGCTGAGGTGACTTCTTCTGAATTGCGTTGCTGGCGGAGTTTCTGCAGAAATTCTTCCTGGTTGAGCGACTCGTGGCTGCGCAGCAGCTCTAGCAGCGGGTCGTCGAGTTCTTCCTTCGGTGATGAGTCGAGTGGATTGTACTGATCGCCGGCAGCAAGGATGCGCGGGGTGATCTGCAATGCGGGAAGCATTCCCGGACGACTGGTTAGAAACCCGATGAACCGCGCCACCTGGGCGCGCTCGTCGGTGGTACGGGCGGCGAACTCGATGCCCATGCCGAATCCGGGGTGCATGACACGAACCGTGCCTTCCGCCTGAACTTCTACATCTTCCGCATTCAGACAGAGAGTAATGCCGGAGCGCTCGGGAAAAGGCGATTCGGTTTCGACGTAACATCCGCCGAGGCTGAGATCGGTCAGAGTGCACTGCGAAACCGGTTCGGGATCGGGCGGCGGAATCTCTGGGGCGTTGGCCGCTACCCAAGATTTCAGTGTGGCGCGGAGGCTTTCAGAAAGATCGATGAAGCGCACACCCGCTTGTCCGTTAGGGCTTGCCCACGCCAGTTCCCCGCTCGCCTGAATTTCGGTGTTGCTGTCAGGAAGATTGAATTGAACGCTGATGGTGGCGCCAGGGCATAACGGCTGCGCTGCCAGAACATCCATGCCATCTTCACTGAGATCGAGCAGGATGCCTTCGAGAGTGGGGCCGTCCTGGACCTGAAGCTGTATTGGAACTTGTATGGGTACGCGGAAGGAGCGCCGGCGTTCACGCTTGATCAGGGCCGTGGCGGCACGCAGACTGCCTTCGGCCTGCTCCGGAGAAATCGGTTTATAGAGAATGAAATTGGCGCCCGCGCCGAATACATTGCGCACTTTTGTTTTGTCGCTCAGCAGGGCGATGGTTACGGCTTTGATGCCCGAAGTGCTTTGACTGGCGTTTTGCAGGACCAGCGAAGCACTGTGCGGATCGTCGAAGTCAACGATAACAGCATCGAACTTCTCCTCGGTCAGGCGGCACATGGATTCGGGATATCCGCAGCAGGCGACGGCGACACCGCAGCGGGAGAGCAGCGGAGTCAAAACTGCTTCCGCTTCTTCGTCCTTGGAAACCAAAAGTGCTTGAAACGTCATATGCCGCTCATGTGTGGCGAATGAAATCTCCGGGGGTTAGGGCCAACGAGGAGCCATGCCGCGAGCCGGCTTGGCAGGGGCCGTAGAAGCGCCCGAAGAAGCCGACGCAGCCTTGGCTGCGGTGCTGGGCTGCTCATCGACGTCGGCCAAAACCGCAGCGTCGTCGTCTTCGATTTCAGCCAGCAGAGGAGCCACTTCCCGCAGCTTTTCGGCCGCCTGCTGCAACAGTTCGATCTGCTTGGACAATTGCGCGTAGCGGGCCTGCTTGCGCCGCAGAACCTCATGAATATCCTTCATACTACCCCCTGTTGCGAATCTAAGGAGGAGGGCAGCAATCGTCAATCGTTATAGCCTTCGGGCAGATTACGGCAGTAACCGGGATAAGGAGCGGGAACGCTCGGCTCTACTACGGTAAGTAGTTATAAAATAGCCATTTCGTGCCTGCGGCTGGCACCAACGTGGGATTTACATCCAAATGGGGAGCACTTTAGCCTGTGATTGAGCAGTTCTGGGGGAGGGCTGTTCGGGCGTCCTACGACTCGAAAGAGTTGCGGGGCGCTTCTTATTTTTGGGGACGCTTTCTTCCCGCAAGGAACGGTTTAGTCCCCGTTAAGCTTATCCCAGGGCGTGTACAATCCCGTTCAGTCCCTTCAACAAGAAAAATCATATAGTGGATAGCGTGCTAGCCATTCGCGGAGCTTTGGTTTGAAACTCAGGGATTTCCTTCTGCTCGGGCTCCTTACTCTGGGAGCATTGCTGGTTCACGGCTACCATCCTTGGGCGGAAGACGCGGCGCTTTATCTCCCGGGAGCCGAGAAAATCCTGCATCCCGAGCTGTTTCCATTCAACGCGCAGTTTTTCGAATCGCATGCGCACCTGACGTTTTTCCCGAACTTCGTTGCGGCCTCGGTGCGAATTAGTCATCTGCCGCTGGCGATTGTGCTCTTCTTTTGGCAAGTCACTTCTATTTTTCTCTTTCTGCTTGGCTGCCTGCGGTTGATCAGCAGATGCTTTCCTGATGAGAAGGCGCGCTGGGCTGGCGTGGCGATGGTCGCGGCGCTTCTGACTCTGCCGGTCGCTGGAACCGCTTTGTACATCATGGATCAATATCTCAATCCGCGAAACCTGGTCGCTTTCGCTGCGATTTTTACCGTCGTTAAGGTCATCGATGGAAAGTATTTCCAGGCCGCTCTATTTCTTGCGTTCGCGGCGGCGATTCATCCTCTGATGTCGGTTTTTGTTCTTTCTTACTGCGTGGTGTTGGTCTGCATTAAGCAATTCGATCTGCGCTTCGCCGGCCTTGCTTGCCTGTTGCCATTTGGCCTCTCATTCGAACCGCCTCCGCCGGCCTATCATCAAGTGGCGCTTTCCCATTCCTACTTCTACCTGCTGCGCTGGCAATGGTACGAGTGGCTGGGAGCGGTGGCGCCGCTTGCGATCCTATGGGGGTTCAGCCGCATTGCTCGTTCGCGAAAGTTGCGTAACCTCGACCAGTTGTGCCGGGCGCTGATTATTTATGAGCTTGTTTATTTGATTGCGGCAGTCGTGCTGTCCATCCCGGCACGCTTCGAGAGCCTGGCGCGGCTTCAGCCGATGCGAAGTCTCTATCTGCTTTATGTGCTCTTCTTTTTATTCGCGGGTGGACTGCTCGGCGAGTATGTATTGAAGAATCGAGTGTGGAGATGGGCGGCTCTGTTTGTGCCTCTCTGTGCGGGCATGTTTCTGGTTCAGCGCGACTTGTTTCCCGCCAGTGCACATATTGAATGGCCGGGAGCGGTCCCGAAAAACCTGTGGGTGCAGGCGTTCGACTGGATTCGTACCAATACGCCTCGCGAGGTTATTTTCGCGCTGGATCCCTGGCACATGCACATTCCGGGCGAGGACGAAAATGGTTTTGAGGCGATCGCGCAACGAAGCATGTTGGCGGATGCGGTCAAAGCCAGCGGAGCTGTTTCAATGTTTCCCGCGATGGCGGATGAATGGCTCAGGCAGATGCAGGCGCAGAGTGGATGGAGCAACTTTCAGTCGCAGGATTTTCGCCGCCTGCAGGCGCAATACGGAGTCAGCTGGGTGGTGCTGCAGCAACCGGGAATCGCGGGCCTTGACTGTCCTTATCGCAATGCTGCCGTGTTAGTTTGCAAGGTGAACTGAGCGAGACCTCGTGCAGCTATTTTGCGGAGATAACGAAGTTCACGACTGCGGTTCCGTTTCCGCTCACACTGGCCGACTTCTCCCAAGTCCGGGGCTCGGAAAAGATAGGACGCTCGACTTTCTTTTCGGTCAGAACATCAAACGTCGACTGCTGTCCCAGAACTTGCCAGCCCTCGTGCCAGGCGACGAGTTCGTACTCTCCTGGCGGAACATCGGTTAACTCAAATGCACCGCTCTCGTCGGTTACAGCGTAATAGGGATGCGGCGCGACGAACATCTCGGCATTCATCCATACGTGCCCGCCGTTGCATTTCAGGTTGACCAATCCCGGAGTATTCATATCGCGAGAAACGGTCTGATTCTGAAAAGGAAATGGCAGATTATAAGTGGCTGCGCCGTCCATGTGAATGGTGTGAAGGGTGGCGTCTGAACTTTTCATCTGGAGCGCACTGCGCTCGGGAACCAATAAAATATGAGGCTCGTAGCGGCAAAGTCGCTGGTCGAGGGAACGGCGCTCGGGAGGCAAGTTAAACGCTTTCCCGCTGGAGATGCTTTTGATGAAGATCACAGTATTCGCGACGCCGCCCTGAGGACCGATAACCAGTCGCTCAAGATCGCGGGTTTTATGCGAATCGGGGTCGCAAATTTCAGGATCTTTTGTAATGGCAAGCCGGGTAAGGCGGGGTTCTGGTCCAGACCACTTGACCGTCCCCTTGATGACCCCGCCGCTGGCGACGGATATGACTCTGTATTCGCTGCTTTGGGTCACAGCGTGCTGCGGTCCGGTCAATAGCAGCCCTACTAAAGCCGCATATAGCGCAATTCTAGACATCCTCACCCACTTTAGTGTGATGCTATTGCCATGCTTTACACGGGTCAAATGACGAAGGTAATCGCGGACAAATGTGTTTCGGGATTGGTAGTTTGTGGATGACCGCCTTAAGCGATTGGGTGCTTTCCACCCTTCGGTTCTAATCCGCGTGGCTAGCGGCGGGAGAGACGGAGCCCGGCAACTCGCTCTTCTTGCGGCTTGACCGCAGTCGCAGCCGGTCCATGTAGAGGTACACGACAGGAGTGGTGAAAAGGGTCAACGCCTGACTGACAATCAAACCGCCCACGATGGTGAGACCAAGGGGTCGGCGAAGTTCGGAACCAGTTCCCGTACCCAGAGCCAGCGGCAGCCCACCGAGCAAAGCCGCTGCGGTGGTCATCATGATCGGTCGGAAGCGCAGCACGCAAGCTTCGTAAATGGCGTCGACCGGCGCTTTTCCTTCTTTTCGCTCGGCCTCGAGGGCAAAGTCGATCATCATAATCGCGTTCTTCTTGACCAGGCCGATCAGCAGAATAATGCCGATCAGTCCGATCACATTGAGTTCGTTATGCGTGATCTTCAGCGCCAGCAGAGCGCCAACGCCAGCGGAAGGAATTGTAGAGAGAATCGTAACGGGATGAATGTAGCTCTCATAGAGAATCCCTAGAACGATATAAACCGCCAGTAGCGCCGTGATGATCAAGACCGATTGGTTGGCCAGCGAATCCTTGAACGCCGCTGCGGTTCCCTGAAAACTAGCATGAATGGTTGCAGGAAAGTCGATGGAGCGTTCGGCCTTCTCGATGGCGGTGGTCGCCTGGCCCAGAGATACGCCGGGTGCGAGGTTAAAGGAAATCGTCACCGCCGGCCACTGCCCTTGGTGATTTACGCCGAGCGAAGTGTTGGCGGGTCCGAAGCGCGCGAACGCGGAGAGCGGAACCATGTTGCCGTTGGAAGAATGAACGTAGACGCTTTGCAGCGTTTCTGGGCTCTGCTGAAACTTGGGGTCCACTTCCATGACCACGTGATATTGATTTAGCGGCTCGTAGATGGTCGAAACAAACCTCTGTCCGAAAGCGTCGTAGAGCACACTGTCGATGTCCGCCGCGGCAACCCCAAGCCGCGAAGCGGTATCACGATCGATGATTACGTTGGCTGCCAAGCCCTTGTCCTGTTGGTCGGTGTTCACCTGTTGGAGTAACGGAATGGCGCGCATCTTTTGCAGCAACTGCGGCGCCCAGGTATTGAGTTCCTCCAAACTCTCACCCTGCAGCGTGTACTGATACTGTGCTTGGCTCAAGCGGCCGCCGATCTGCAGATCCTGCTGACCGTACATGAAAAGCGTGGCCCCCGGGACCTCGGCGAACTTTTGGCTCAGTTCGACGATGACCTGATCGGCAGTCAGCTTCCGTTCATTCTGAGGTTTCAGCGTAATGAACATGCGCCCCTGGTTCATGGCAGTGGTGCCGCCGCAAAAACCGATCATGGTTGATACATTCGGATCTTTCATCCCGATGTCGACGTAGCGGCGCATCTTGCGGCTCATGGCATCGAAAGAGATGTCCTGTGCGGCCTGCACCGAGCCCTGAATCCGGCCAGTATCCTGCTGCGGGAAAAATCCTTTGGGGACATCTTTAAAGAGGTAGACGCTGAAGCAAGCTGTGGCAATGGTGATCATTAATACCGCAAACTGGTGGCGCAATACCCAAGCCAGGCTGACACGATAAAAACCGAGGATGCCGTCGAATATTTTCTCGCTGAATTTGTAGGCCCTCCCATGCTTCTCTTCATGAAGGGGTTTCAGCAGCTGCGCGCACATGGTTGGAGTGGTGGTAAGCGAGACGGCCAGGGATACGGCAATCGCGATGCTTAGCGTGACCGCGAATTCCCGGAATAGGCGACCGATAATTCCGCCCATCATGAGAATCGGGATGAAGACCGCGACTAGAGATGTGCTCATCGAAAGCACAGTGAAACCAATTTCACGGGCGCCACGAAATGCGGCCTGGACAGGCGCCATCCCTTGCTCAAGATAGCGAGTAATGTTTTCCAGCACGACGATAGCGTCGTCGACTACGAAACCAGTCGAGATCGCGAGCGCCATCATTGATAGATTGTCGAGGCTGTAGTCCAGGAGATACATGACGCCGAACGTGCCAATCAGCGACAGCGGTACGGCGATGCTGGGAATGATCGTCGCTCGCACAGTCCGCAGAAAAACGAACACCACCAGAATGACAAGAGCAACAGAAATGAGAAGCGTGATTTCGATGTCGTGCAAAGAAGCCCGCACCGTGGTGGTGCGATCCGAGACCACGTCGAGGCTAATGGCAGGAGAAATAGAAGCTCGAAGCTGGGGCAGCAGCGCGAGCACATTGTCGACGGTCTGAATAATATTCGCGCCCGGCTGCCGGAAAATGATGAGAATGACCGCATGCTTGCCATTCGAGAGACCGTAAATGTGAGCGTCCTCGACCGAATCCTCTACCGTGCCCACATCCCCAAGACGCACGGGAGCACCTGTGGTCTTGTTGTACGCCACGATCAGCGGGCGATAATCGTCCGCACGCGTAATTTGATCGTTGTTGTTGATCGTCCAGTCGTTGACCCCGTTGGCGAGGTGACCCTTGGGGCTATTTGCATTCGCTGCTCCTAAAGCGGTGCGGACGGCGTCCAGCCCGACCCCGGTGTTGTTAAGCAGATTTGGATCCAACTCCGCTCGCACCGCCGGATTAGCTCCGCCCGCCACGTAAACCTGCCCCACGCCACTCACTTGCGCCAGCTTCTGCGACAGGATGGAGTTAGCCTGATCGTAGATATTCGGGAGGGTGACGCTGTCGGAGGTCATCGACATGATCAAAATCGGTGCCTCCGCGGGATTCACTTTGCGATACCAGGGATTGCCCGGCAGGTAGGAAGGCAACTGGCTGCGCGCGGCATTGATCGCTGCCTGCACGTCGCGGGCAGCCGCGTCGATGTTACGGGTTAGATCGAACTGCAGAACGATGCCAGTCGAACCCAACTGGCTGATCGAGGTCATTTGATTGATGCCGGCGATCCGGCCGAATTGCCGCTCCAGCGGAGTCGCGACCGCGGACGCCATCGTTTCCGGACTGGCGCCGGGCAGGCTCGCCGAAACTTGGATCACCGGAAACTCCACCTGCGGCAGCGGCGCAACCGGCAGCTTGGTGAAAGCGAGCGCTCCCGACATTAACAGTGCCAACGTCAACAAGGACGTTCCAATCGGCCGTTTAATGAAGGGAGCGGAAATATTCATGAATCAGTCTCCGACCGCAGGCTCCTCCACGCGGTTGAGGACGCTAAATCGTTCAAATCGCTTGGCCAGTCGGTCGAACCACAAATAAACCACCGGAGTTGTATACAACGTGAGCGCTTGACTGACTAACAAACCGCCCACGATCGTGATGCCCAGCGGATGGCGCAGCTCCGACCCCGTCCCGGAGCCGAGAGCCAACGGCAGACCACCGAGCAGCGCCGCCATAGTCGTCATCATGATTGGACGAAAGCGCAGCAGGCACGCCTGGAAGATGGCTTCCTCTGGCGGCTTATGTTCGACTCGTTCAGCCTCGAGCGCGAAGTCGATCATCATGATCGCGTTCTTCTTCACAATTCCAATCAGCAGGATGATTCCAATCAGCCCCACTACGCCGAGATCGTGCCCCGTAATTAGCAATGCAAGAATCGCGCCCACACCAGCAGACGGAAGCGTGGAGAGAATCGTGATGGGATGAATGTAGCTCTCGTAGAGAACTCCCAGCACGATGTACACGGTGACGATGGCCGCCACGATTAACCATGGTTCGGTCGAAAGTGAATTGCGAAACGCGGCGGCCGTGCCCTGGAAGGCGGTATGAACGCTGGGCGGCATTCCAATTTCCTCTTCCGCCTGCTCGATGGCCTTGGTCGCGTCTCCTAGGGACATTCGCGGCGCAAGATTGAACGAGATCGTCACCACCGGAAATTGGCCCTGGTGATTTACTGCCAGCGAAGTGTTCGAAGTGTGAACCTGGGTAAAGGTCGAAAGCGGCACCTGGGTTCCAGTGTTTGACTTCACGTAGAGATCCTTGAACGAGCCCGGATTCTGCTGAAATTGCGGGTCCACTTCGAGAACCACGTGATACTGGTTGAGCTGAGTGTAGATGGTCGAGACCTGACGCTGTCCGAATGCGTCGTACAGCGTATTGTCGATCTGCTGTGGCAGAATACCGAGGCGTGACGCGGTGTCGCGATCAATCGTCACGTCCGCCTGAAGGCCGCCGGCTTGCTGATCGCTGGCTACGTCGCGAAGTTGCGGCAGAGTGCGGAGCTTGTCCAACAATTGTGTGGACAACCGCGCCAGCTCTTTCGCGTCGGCATCTTCCATCGTGTATTGGAATTGGGTGCGGCTCACGCGGTCTTCGACTGTGAGGTCTTGTACGGGCTGCATGAAAAGCGTGATTCCTTCGATCTGCGCCACTTGCGGCTGCAGCCGGCGAATAATGTCTGACGCACTGGCGCTACGCTCGTCTCGAGGTTTGAGGTTGATCTGGATGCGGCCGCTGTTGGGCGTAAGGTTGGTTCCGTCGACGCCGATGAAGGAAGACAAACTCTCGACATCCGGATCTTTGAGGATGACCCGTGTCAGCGCTTGTTGACGATCTGCCAGAGCTTTGAACGAAATGTTCTGCGGAGCATCGGCGATGGCGAGGATCACGCCCGTATCCTGTACCGGGAAAAATCCTTTGGGCACGATCACGTATAAGAACAACGTGAGGACCAGCGTTCCGACCGTGACCAGCAAAGTAATCGTCTGATGGCGAAGTACAACCTTCAGGGTGCGGCCGTAGAACGCAATCACCCGGTTGTAAAAATCCTCGGACAGGTTATAAAAGCGGCTTCGCTTCGCAGGATCCCTGTGCTTGAGCAGCTTGGCACACATCATCGGCGTCAAGCTCAGCGAGACCACGGCCGACACCAGAATCGTCACGGCCAGCGTTACTGCAAACTCGCGGAACAGACGGCCGACAATGTCGCCCATGAACAAAAGCGGAATCAGCACGGCAATCAGAGAAACCGTCAGCGAGACGATCGTGAATCCAATCTGCCCCGCGCCTTTCAGCGCTGCGTCCAGAGGAGAATCGCCTTCCTCCAAATAACGGTCGATGTTCTCGATCATGACAATGGCGTCGTCCACCACAAACCCGGTGGAAATGGTCAGAGCCATGAGGGTGAGGTTGTTAAGGCTGTACCCGAGCAGATACATCACGGCGAACGTGCCCACGATGGAAAGCGGCACGGCAATGCTGGGAATGACGGTCGCGGAAAGATTGCGCAGAAACAGGAAGATCACCATCACCACCAGACCAATGGTGAGCATTAGTTCGAACTGCACATCTTTAACAGAGGCTCTGATGGTGACCGTGCGATCCGTAAGAATGGCGACGTTGACCGCAGCCGGCAATCCAGCTTGGAGTTGCGGCAGGAGCTTCTTGATGCGGTCGACGACGCCGATGATGTTTGCGCCGGGCTGACGCTGAATATTTACAATGACCGCCGGATCCAGATTCATCCACGCGGCTTGCATCACATTTTCAATTCCGTCCGTCACCGTGGCCACATCGGAGAGTCGCACCGGCGACCCGTTTCGATAGGCGATAACAATCGGGCGGTATTGGTCGCCCACCATCAATTGGTCGTTCGCGCCAATAGTAAACGACTGGCGTGGGCCGTTGAGCGTTCCTTTGGCTTGGTCGACGTTAGCCGCAGCCAGAGCGTTTCGCACGTCTTCCAGGCTCAAGCCATACGACGCCAGTGCAGTGGGATTCGCCTGGATCCTCACTGCCGGCTTCTGCCCGCCACTAATCGAGACCAGGCCCACGCCCGTGACCTGCGAAATCTTCTGGGCCATCGCGGTATCGGCCAGGTCTTCTATTTGCGAAAGCGGCAACGTCTTGGAAGTGAGCGCCAGGGTAAGAATCGGCGAGTCGGCGGGATTTACTTTGCTATAAATAGGTGGGTTCGGCAGGTCGGTGGGCAAGTAAGTTTGGGCCGCATTGATTGCGGCTTGCACCTGCTGCTCTTCGATATCGATATTTTGATCGAGGGCAAACTGCAGCGTGATGACCGAACTGCCAAACGAGCTGGTCGAGGTCATCTGACTGAGGCCGGGAACCTGGCCAAATTGGCGTTCCAACGGCGACGTCACCGACGATGCCATGACGTCGGGGTTGGCGCCGGGATAGAACGTCATCACTTGAATCGTCGGATAATCCACTTCCGGCAGCGCTGATACCGGAAGCTGCCGGTAGGCCACGATGCCCACCAGCATGATGGCAACCATCAGCAACGCTGTGGCCACGGGCCGAAGAATGAACAGACGCGACGGATTCATTGCGTTCCTGAACGCTGAGCATTCGGAGCAGGAGTGCCGGAGGAATTTCCCGAACCGCTGTCCGGCGCAGCCTGCTGCGGCTTGTTCACCGCCGGAGCTGCCGGGCGAGTTTCTATTTTGCTGCCATCTTGTAATTTGTCCTGGCCGTCGGTTACGACAACATCGTTGGGGGAAACACCGCTGGCGATCACGGAAACGTTGTCTTGGGTGAAGGCGATGGTTACCGGCCGCACCTCGACCGTATTATCCGATTTCACTGCGAACACATAAGTACCCTGCGGGCCCCGTTGAATCGCGGCCGCCGGAACGGTCGTGCTGTTCTTGCGGATGTTCAGCAGCAAGCGCGTATTCACGAATTGATTCGGCCACAGCGCGTTGTCTTTGTTGTCGAAGACTGCTTTGAGGCGGGCGGTGCCGGTCGTCTGGTCGATCTGATTGTCGATGGTCAGCAATTTTCCCGAAGCCAGCTTGGTTTGATTGTCGCGGCTGTAGGCGTCGACCTCGAGCGTGCCCTTTGCCATTTGCGGCGCGACGGCAGGGAGGCTGTCCTCCGGCAGCGTGAAGATAACAGCGATCGGCTGAAGCTGCGTAATCACGAACAGAGCGTTGGTGTCGGTGGCATGCACAATGTTCCCCGGATCGACCAGCCGCAAGCCAATCCGTCCCGTCACGGGCGAAGTGATGTGGCAATAGACGAGATTCAGTTTGGCGCTGTCGATGGCCGCCTGATCGTTTCGCACGGTACCGTCAAGTTGGTCAACCGTGGCTCCCTGCGTATCCACCTGCTGTTGAGACATGGCTCCTGAACTTTGGAGCAGTCCCTTGAAGCGTTCGTAGTTCAGCTTGGCATCGCGCAGCAAGGCTTGATCTCTGAACAGTGCGGCCTGGGCCTGCTCCAGCGCAACCTGATAAGGCCGCGGATCGATTACCGCCAGCAGGTCGCCTTTCTGGACATTCTGCCCTTCCTTGAAATTTACCTGCATCAGTTCACCGTCGACCCGGCTCTTCACACTGACGGTGTAGTAGGCATTGACCGAACCGAGACCCGTGAGATAGTAGGGCACGTCGCGTCGCTCGGCGGTTGCAACCGACACGGGAACGACTGGCGCAACGCTCGCCCGGGCCGACCCAGGCTTGGGATCGCCACCGCAATTTGAAGCCATAACGCCCAGCAAAAGTATAAGTGCTATCAATGGGTTGGCTAACTTTGGGAGTCGGCGGATTCGCTTGATCGGGGACGGCCGGAAAGCAAAACTTTGTCTTTCACGTGCCGCCTCCGGTCTACCGGAAGCCGTTGTCATTCGCAGACCTCTTTCAGCCGGAAAATATGATGACTTCGCCATATTGTAAACTTGTTTTGTACCTAGGTTTGGACGCTTGAATCCCAATTCGGTTGCTGAATATTGCGTTACGAACGGATGCGCACCTCGCCCATCACTACCCTGCAAATTTAATCTTATCGTCAAACAAAACAAGGACTTAAGACTTTACAAAAATTTACCTTCGTTGACCCGTTCTTTACGCGCTTGGGAGCGGCTCCTGATGACCGCGCCCTAGAGACGTTGCTGGCAACGTCCCGCTGGCGCGACCCCGACTTCTCGCGTATATTGTTCGCCTTTACCTCCAGGACTCAATGCTTGAAGCGAAATCCAAATCGGCGGTCGCGATTCGCGACCTGCAAAGCTTCGAAGACCTGAAGCAGGTGGAAGAGGTTGAGAAGGAAGTCTGGGGACTTTCCGAACTGGACAGCACGCCTCTGACCTTGGTCGTCGCAACCAAAGAGGCGGGAAGCATCTGGGTGGGCGCGTTCGACGGCCCGAAGCTGGTCGGCTTCGCCTTCGGCCTCCTTGGTTTGGAAAGCGGTCGTTTGATTGTGCACTCCCATATGCTGGCCGTCCGCGAACCCTACCGAAATTCTCATCTGGGCTACAACTTGAAGTTGGCACAGCGCGACCGTGTGCTGGCGCTACGCGTCGACGATGGTCGAACCAACGATACTCGCGTCACTGATACTCGGATCGGTGATACTCGAATCAACGATATTCGCATCCGTGAAATGACCTGGACCTTCGATCCTTTGCAGAGCAGAAATGCACATCTGAATTTTACGAAACTGGGAGTGGTATCGGAAAGTTACAAAGTCGATTTCTACGGCCCGGAGACATCCAGCGTTCTGCACCGCAATGGCACGGATCGCTTATGGGTCACATGGCCGCTGGCGAGCCGCCGCGTGCAGGACCGGCTGCAAGGAAAAGACAACCGCGCCGAAGTCCTCGACGCGCTTTCCACGTTGACTCCTTTAATCCACTTCAATGGCGACGGCAAGCCGGCCCGTACTGACCTGGCCGCCGCCGTTAGCCGCCAGAGAATTGCGATTGAGATTCCCAGTGACATCGTGGATGTGGAACGAAGAGATCCCGCCCTGGCTTGGGAGTGGCGGCTGCAAACGCGATGGGCTTTCACCGAAGCGTTGAAGGCTGGTTTCTCCGTGGCGGAATTTTGCCGCACCGTCCGAGGGCAACAGGGGCCGGGCGTCTATCTGCTGGAAAAAGCAAAAGTGGAAGACTACGTGCCCGAGATGAAACGCAAACCGGGTAACGGCCGCTGATTTTGCTCACCACGTACCGTGTAGGGCGGACACTCCTGTCCGCCGCTCTGTGTTGGCGTAGCATGAGAAGCAGCACCGCATGCCCGCCTCCGGCCCCAATCCGATCATTCTCTACGACGGCGTCTGCGGCCTCTGCAACCGGCTGGTTCAGTTCCTTCTGAAACACGATTCGCACGACAGCTTCCGCTTTGCCTCCTTGCAGAGCAATTTTGCGGCTGAGATACTGCGACGGCACAACGCTTCCCCAGATGACCTCGACACCATGTTCGTAGTGCTGAACTACGCGCTTCCCGATGAGCGAATTGCGTCGCGCTCCGACGCTGCGGTTGTGGCTTTGCGAGAACTTGGCGGAGGATGGAGTGCCTTGGGCGCGGCGCTGCAACTGCTTCCTTTGTGGCTGAGAAATTGGGGCTACAATCGGGTCGCGCGAAACCGTTACCGCGTCTTCGGCAAGTACGATTCTTGCGCGATCCCTTCGGAGAAAGATCGTCGTAAGTTTCTCGATCTGCAGTAAGCATGGGCTGCGCATTTCGAGGTGTTGCGGTTACAGACAAAACCTCCTATCCGCTGTAGAATGCGATGCGGCTTAGCTTTGCCCAGTCCACAGCCGCGAGGAACCACCAATGGCCGACAAGGCTTCCGTCTCCACGCCTGAAACCAACATCGACTCCGTCCTGCAGGAACAACGCAGGTTTGAACCTCCGAAGCACTTCCGCGAAAAAGCGCACATCAAGAGTCTGGAAGAATACGAGCGCATCTATCGCGAATCGGTGGAGCATCCTGAAAAGTTCTGGGCGGGCATCGCGGAAGAGCTGCATTGGTTCAAGAAGTGGGACAAGGTTTTGGAATGGAATAATCCTTGGGCAAAGTGGTTTGTCGGCGGCCAGATTAATCTTTCCTACAACTGTCTCGATCGTCACGTGCAAACCTGGCGCAAGAATAAGGCGGCGCTGATCTGGGAAAGCGAGCCCGGCGAAGTGCGCACGCTGACCTATCAACAACTGCATCGCGAGGTGCAGAAGTTCGCCAATGTCCTGAAGTCGCTCGGGGTCAAAAAGGGCGACCGCGTCGCCATTTACATGGGCATGACTCCGGAGCTTCCTATCGCGATGCTCGCTTGTGCTCGTATCGGCGCGCCGCACACGGTCGTATTCGGAGGATTCGCCGCGAACGCCTTGGTCGACCGCATCCACGATTCGCAGGCCACGGCCGTGATCACGCAGGACGGCTCTTATCGCCGAGGCGCCGAAGTCAAACTATTTCCCGCAGTCGAAGAGGCGTTGAAGTCCTGTCCTTCGGTGAAGTACGTCGTCGTCTATAAGCGCACCGGTTCGCCGATCCATTTGCAGGCCGGACGCGATCACTGGTGGCATGAGCTGATGGCTTCGGTCTCCGACGAGTGCCCCGCCGAACCGCTCGACGCCGAGCATCCGCTCTACATTCTTTACACCTCGGGCACGACGGGAAAGCCCAAAGGCGTCGTGCACACCACCGGCGGCTATTCCGTCGGGACGTACATCACGACCAAGTGGGTATTCGATCTCAAAGAGGAAGACACGTACTGGTGCACGGCTGACATCGGATGGGTTACCGGGCACAGCTACATCGTCTACGGACCACTGCAGAACGGCGCCACCAGCCTGATGTACGAAGGCGCGCCCAACTGCCCGGAGCCGGATCGCTTTTGGAGCATCATCGACCGGCATCAAGTGAATATCCTTTATACTGCGCCGACTGCGATCCGCACTTTTATCAAGTGGGGAGAACAGTGGCCGAAAAAGCATCGGCTCGACAGCCTGCGCCTGTTGGGCACGGTCGGTGAGCCAATTAATCCCGAGGCTTGGATGTGGTATCGCGAAGTCATCGGTCACGAGAATTGCCCCATCGTCGACACCTGGTGGCAGACTGAAACCGGAAATATCATGATTTCGCCTTTGCCCGGCGCAGTAGGAGCCAAGCCGGGTTCGGCCACGCGCCCGTTCCCCGGAGTTGTGGCCGAAGTCGTCGACATGGACGGCAAGCCCGTGCCCGATGGTTCGGGAGGATACTTGATTATCCGCCAGCCCTGGCCGGGCATGCTGCGCACCATCTATGGCGATCCCGACCGCTACGTGAAGCAGTACTGGTCGCAGATTCCGGGCGCGTACTTTACGGGCGATGGCGCGCGCAAAGACAAAGACGGTTATTTCTGGATCATGGGCCGCGTCGATGACGTCATCAATGTCTCCGGACATCGGCTCAGCACCATGGAAGTTGAGTCTGCGTTAGTTGCGCACGAGGCAGTGGCGGAAGCCGCGGTGGTCGGCCGTCCCGACGACCTTAAAGGTCAAGCTATCTCGGCTTTCGTTACGCTCCAGCTAGGACGCGCGCCGACTCCCGAGTTGAAGGAAGAACTGCGTCGTTGGGTCGCTAAAGAAATCGGAGCGATGGCCAAGCCCGATGACATCCGCTTCACCGACATGCTGCCCAAGACGCGCAGCGGCAAAATTATGCGCCGCCTGCTGCGCGAGCTGGCCACCAGCGGCGAAGTGAAGGGCGACATGACGACGCTCGAAGACTTCAACGTGATCTCAAAGTTGACGGAGAGCGAAGAGTCGTAGCTCGGAACTGAGAGCGAAGAACTGACATCCGGTCTTCCACTCTTAAGCCGAGGCCCCCTCGTACCACACGCCCCGATCCCAACCTCTGAGCGTCGACCGCTCACCCTGCTCGAACGCGCACAGGCTGGCCATACCTGCGGATATCTCATCTTCCGCCAGGGCTTGTCCGATCAGCTCCTTCGAGCTGCCGCCAGCTTGCTCCAGCATGGTTCGCGCCACCACGCGCACCATGTCGTCTGAAGACGTCAGCGCCCGAATGAGTTCGCGCCCGGCAGATTCCTGGCCGAACCGTGCCCAGACCATCCCGCATAAAACTAAGTGGCTCGTATCCATAATGCCTCCCCGTAATGCCTCCCCGTGCCAACCGTTTCTTCGAGTCTCATCTATAGAAGCGACAAACTTGACACGAAGGTGTCAAGTTATTGTGAAAATCAACTGACAAACGAATCACAAAAACTGTAGGCAGAGAGGTTGTTTAAGAACTGGACAGACGAGGTCCAGCGGGGAAACATCGACTTTACCCGTAACCAACCGCGCATCACCTTCGTAACTCGCCGAACGGGGCAGCGGACAACTACTCTACTCAGCGGGGTTTACACCGATATGATCAACAAAGTCTCGAACTTGCTCTTGATCCTGGCAATTGGATGTCTGATGTTTACGGGCTCCGCGATCGCCCAAACCACAACCACTTCGGGTGCCGGACCGGGCGTCGTCGATCCTGGCCATCCCCGCGTGAATCAGGTAAACGGCCGCGAAACCAACCAGCAGAACCGCATCGCCAACGGCGTCAAGAACGGCTCCCTGACTCCGAAAGAAACCAGCAATCTGGAGAAGCGCGAAGCCAGCGTGCAAAACCGCGAGAAGCGGGACATGGCGGCGCACAATGGCCACCTGACCAAGGCCGAGCAAAACGGAATTAATCGGCAGCAGAATCGGATCAGTAGGGGCATCTACAGGGACAAGCACAACTAGGCTTCTCCCGGGGTCCTGGAGCTGAGAATGTAGGCGCAGGCGTCCACGCCCGTGCCGTAGCAGACGAGATTCACGCTGAGTTAGAATTTGTCGGAACTCGCAGCACCAGCAACCCACCCGCAACCGCGCAAACCATCATCAGCACCAGCCCACACGAAAACGACCCCGTTCGACTATTCAAGTAGCCGAAAGCAAAAGGACCGGCAAAGCCGGCAACGCTTCCCACGGCGTTGATCATTCCGACTCCCGCTGCCGCGGCTGAGTTGCTCAAGATTTCGCTTGGCATGGCCCAGAACACTGGCAGAAAGGCTTCCGTGCTGCACAAAACGGTAAAGAGAGTCATCGAGATTCGCATCGAGGCCGGTAGCGTGATCAGCCCAACCAGAGTTAGTGCCGCTACGAACAGCGGAACCGCTGAGTGCCAGCGTCGTTCGCCCGTCTTGTCCGAATGCCATCCGTTGACCAGCATGGCGATCAATCCCACCAGGTAAGGAACCGTGCCCAGCAGCCCAACCCGCATGTCCGAGAATCCCGATTGCCGCTTCAACATGGTGGGCATCCAGAAGATAAAAGTGTAGAACACCAAGTATTGAAGAAAAGCTACCGACGCTAGCAGCAGAATTGGACGCGACCGCAATGCCTGCCAGACAGTGATCGGTCGTTCGCTGACAGGTTTCTCTTCCTCTAATCTTCGTTCAATCCACCGCCGCTGCTCCGGAGCCAGCCATGCCGCGTCCTTCGGCCGATCCGTCAGATAGAAGAACGCAACCACGCCGAGGAGAACTGCCGGCACGCCCTCCAGGAGAAACAACCACCGCCAGCCGTCAACTCCCATCCACGGGTGGCCGAGAATCCATCCCGCAAGCGGCGATCCGATAATGAACGACAGAGGGATGGCCGCCATGAAATTGCTTCCCGCCTTGGCGCGATCCTCGCGAATGAACCAATAACTCAGGTACACGACGACGCCCGGAAAGAAAGCGGCTTCCGCCGCACCGAGGAGCAGTCGCGCTCCGTAGAGTTGGTCGGCAGTGTGTATCAGTCCGGTCAGCGCGGTTAGCGATCCCCACGCAATCAAGATCAAGCTGATGCAGCGCCGCGCACCCCAGCGTTCAATCATGAGCGCGCCGGGAATCTGCAACGCAACATAGCTGACGAAGAAAACGCCCGCGCCGAAACCAAATACCCGGTCACTGAACCCCAGCGTCCGTGACATCCCGATGGCGGCGTAAGCTACGCTCGTGCGGTCAAGATAATTAGTGATATAGAGGATAAAAAGAAATGGCAGCAGTCGTAAGGCGATCTGGTGGCGAGTGTGGTCTGCAAGCTTGACGTCGTCAACTGCCGCGGCGGCACGGGCGTTCGGTGGAGCGACGACCATTCAATTGCCTCTGGCGATACTCACGTAGTCCCGGACGCCCCCGTCCGGGTAGCCGACAAAGCTCGGCTAAATACTGGCAAGAATTCCTGAACTGCAATTTACTCGCCCGCCCCAATCATCAAAATTGGCATCGTTGGCGCGGACGAACCACTCTCCGGCTCTACAGTGATTGCGAAAGCCTTGGCCTGCACCCCTGCCGGAAGCGGCGGATTGATCACAGTCGCACTTCCATGTGCATCAGGCTTAAAGACTCCCGCAGGAATCGGCGCGCCATTCGTCGGAATCAGCCACAATTCATAAGCCTTCTGTGGCGGCAATGCCTCGAAATTGCTGGCGAGGAAAATCAGACTCGATCGGTCGCGAACATAAATAGCTTTGCCCTGCGGTTGCGGCGGAGTCTTAGCCGCAACCAGCGTCACCCGCATCGCATCGGTCGCGGTTAGCGTGGACACTACTTCGCGAGCCCGCTGCAGCTCCGCCATTTGCTGCGCAGCCTGACTCTGCAAGCCGGCAATTCGTTGCTGCAAGTCCGAGTTTTGGAACCAAACCGCGACCAGCCCTACCGCCAACGCACCCGCCACAACCCAGGGCACTACCGTCCACCAAGTTCGCTTTGTGGCCGTGGCTTGTCGCGGTTCACGCGCCACGGCCTCGATCAGACGCTGACGCGCGCGTCGCGGCGGCACTGGACCCGCCGTCGACAAAGCCATCAACGCCATGTCCCCGCGCAATTGCTCGAGCTCACGACGGCAGCCGGCGCAGCCTTCGAGATGCTTCTCCAGCGTCACGCGCTCCTCACCCTGCAACGTCCCAAGGGCGTAGAGGGCGAGATCCTCGGCGAATTGTTCGTGTACGCTCATATTGCAAAAGTCTTGCGCAAGGCCAGCAATCCCGATCGAATCCGAGTCTTGATCGTTCCCAACGGTTCTCCTGTTTTTTCCGAGATCTCGCTGTGCGACAGACCTTCGAAGTAAGCCATCTCCAGCGCCTGGCGCTGCGCTGAAGGCATCGCGCCCAGCGTGCCCCGAACTTTCTCCATCGCTCGCGCCCGCTCAGCGTCACCAGCCATATCAGGTTCGACCGCGACCACGACATCCGCGATATCCGTTTCTGGACGCCGCTTGCGCAGCCCATCAATCGCCCGATGCCGCGCAATTACCGCCAGCCACGGCCCCAGACTGCCGCGGCTCGAATCGAACAGCCCCGGATTGCGCCACAATTGCATGAACACTTCCTGCAACACGTCCTCGGCCGCGCCGGTATCGCCGAGCACGCGCAGGGCGACTGAGTAGACGACAGCCGAATAACGGTCGTACAGGGCCGCCATCCCGCTCTCGTCACCCGAGCGGATCGCCGCCAACACCGCCGCGTCGGTCCGATCTCCTTTGAACTCAGCGCCAGACAATCAGGGGGATCTCTTTCTACTTGAAGTACGGATCGCAAGCCAAAGCTGGATTGCACCAATCCAACCGGGCCGATCCGCTTTCGTTAACGCGACTTACCAAGGCATGGAGCGCAAAAAGCGACCGGCGAAACCATAGCAGTAATGTCGATCTTCGACAAGCGGCGGACAGCCGGATCAGATCGCTTGAAGGGGATGCTGTTGGCATCGGCACGTGGGCGAGGGCGGCCGCGCCCCACGGGTCAGGACTGCACACATACTGGTGCAGAAAATACCTCAAAAAAAACTCTCATTTTCGCGCAAAATCTAGAAAACAAAGGACCGGAATTTTTTAGTCCCGCTAGATCTATGGTTCTTAAGGTAGTTAGAGGCAAAATCTTGGAAACATTGGAGTTACAGTAGTCGGCAGCGGCCTGCGGTGCCGTTCTAGAACTGCCGACGACGGGTGCAGTGACGCGATTGTTGAAGAATGTGATTATCTTGTAGATAACATCCACGTACCAATATTATCGCGAGTGACAGACGGATTCAAGAAGAAAGTGGATCGACTGTCGACTCGGTTCCGAATTGGGAATGTCGGCGTTCAGGCTTCTTTTCCGCTGTATACTTCCAACGCGAAGAAGAAGAGAGACGACCATGAAGGCCCTAACTTTCCTGTTGACGCTGCTCTTGGTGCAGTTCGCCGGAGCGCAGAATAAGTACACAACCTTCGGAACCGGACCTAAGGCGAGCTGGTTCTCCGTCGCGGCAATCAACGATTCCGGCCAGGTGCTCGGCTGGTGGTCAACCAACGGAGAGGCCTTCGTCATCAGTCCGGGAGACGTCTGGACCAAGAACATCGTGAAGACCACTGGAGGCGGAGCTGGCTCTGTCACCATGAACAACGCCGCCACGATTGTCGGCACGGAAGCCCCCTCAAATCAAGCGTTCTATAAGCCCTGGGGGCAGGCTGCGCAGCAGCTTCGACTCGGCAACCAGGCATCCGCGAGTGCGATCAACACGGCAGGCTACATCGCAGGCGAGATCCCCGAGATCCAGCACGTCTACCAGGTGGGGGAACTCTACCTGGAGCTGCCGAACGAATCGTTGGTGTATGTCGTCCTCCCTCAAGGCGGGCTTGCCATCAATGGAACGATGGGCCTTAACAACCTCAACCAGGTCGTAGGGAGCTGGCTGAATAGCTTGACCCCATGGAGCGGCTTCTTTTACGACAACACGTCCGGACAACTCAACACCGCGTTCAATATGCCCGGCGCAGTGAGGACCTACCCGGTCTCCATCAACGATAGCCAGGAGGTCGTTGGCAACTGGTTCGATGCGAACAACGTCGAGCACGGCTTCTATTGGAATTCGACAGCGGGTTTCTCGGACATCGACGTTACCGGAGATACCAGCATGTACATCGTTGGGATCAACAACCAGTCAGTGATTCTCGGAGTTTGGGTGGACGCCAATACGCCGCGCAAAAATCATTGCGTGACCATCGTGAACGGGCAGCCTACGGCCTCGATCAATGTGCCTAAGTCGCTTCCTGGGTCCACGTTTGGAATGGCGATCAACAACGTGGGGCAGGTGGCGGGACAATATGAAACCAAGGAAGGCGTACTGCGAGGGTTCATCTACACACCATCGAAGTAAAAAGACGAATCACGGCAGGGCTGTGGAATCGCGAAGCCCTCGGCGTGAATCATGCGATCCGCCGTCCGCAGTTTCCGCAGACATATTAAAAAGGGAGGGCCACTTCCGCGTGCGTGTGCACAGCCGACGAAAATCCCCACCCAAGCGAAGCTTGGACGGGCCACCTTCCACGCGACAGGGGGCTCGGCAACTTGCGGCATTTGCCGTCTCGCCCGCCTGGTGGCGGAATGCTGGTGAAGAAGGCCGACTGGCACAGTGTTCGGCGTCCTACGGCGCGGCCTGTAGGAACACAATGCCATTTGAATGAAAGACTTTACATCTTTGCCGGAGAAGATTTTCGCTATCGCGCGGGGGCAACCTGAAGGCTCCTTTTTTTCAACTAATTACAGGACGCAAAAGAACGGCACGTGGAATGCTGACATTGACCGAGGCAACGTGTTCGTGCATAAGACCTTAGCGCGGTTGCCAGTCTGGGAATGGGAGTATGGCTGGGTCTGTCCCAATCAGTGCGGCTTGTTTTGTGATGTTGGCGGCTTGTGGGGCGTTGTGCCAGCAGCGTCAGGAGAAGGCGAGTTCTTTGCCGGACGCACCAGTGCTACAGGCTTCAGCGCAAGCGAACATTAATGGCAGTCCGCAATTCGGCAATTCTGTTTTCTATCAGGAAAAGACCGATCAGAATAGCGCCCGCGATTTTTTTATCAGGCCCTTGTATCCGACCTTGCCGAAACGGAATTTGAATTATCATCCTGCGAACGAGGGCTTGGTGCGCCGGGCGACTGATGCGGCTTCGCGCACTCTGATCACCCGGGATCACTTCGGAAAAGCCAGGCTGAACACTACATATCTGCTGCGAACGTTGACTTCGGTGGCCAAGGACACGGCCTCGACTCCATATTGGAGGCGTCGTTTTGCAGACCCGTTCAGCGATTTTGGTTCGACGATTGGCAACGACGTTGGGCTGAACGTCTTGCATGAGTTTGAACCTGGTATCGAGAGACTGCTGAAGAACCACATGCCGAAATTCGTGACGGCGATGGAAGAACACAGGGTGCGTGCCGGACAAAGGTAGTCTAGATGCGGGCCTTCGCTAAGCGACAGGAAGCCTGCGCTGGGTTGGTCAATAAGTGTGATAGAGATTTTGCGACAATAACCGCAGCTCAGCTCCGTCCTTATTCCAGAACGGCAACAGCTTCAATCTCGATCAGGAAATCTTTGTTGGCGAGGGCGGATACGCCGATCCAAGTGCTCGTCGGCAGATTCTCCGCCGGAAAGAAGCCGAGTAAGGCTTAAAAGAACGTAAAGGTGGGCCACCCGATGGGAGTCATTCCCGCCCAAACGCCCCCGGGGGCATTCCGTGCCACTTCTGAAAGGCGCGATGGAACACGCTGGGTTCGGAATATCCCAGCGCGTAGGCGGTTTCGGTGGCGGTCATTCCGGCGTCAACGAGCAGGTGCTGGGACAGATCTCGGCGAGCCTGCTGCACCAGGCTTCGGAGGGAAACATCTGCCAGGCGTAACTTTCTTTGCAATGTGCGCCGGCTCAGATGAAAATGTCGGGCAGCCGAGTCGAGGTCGAAGTCTCCGCCATTTAGTCTTTGCCGAACAAAGCTGAGGACGCTCTGAGAAAAACTGGCCTCGCCCGAAGCCATCGCCAGGAACTGTTCCGCCGACTCGGTAATCGCCCGATGCAAATGTGGCCGCGCGGTTCTTAACGGAGTGTCGAGCAAGCGGCTGTCCAGGAGCAGAGCATTCGTCGGCATGCCAAATCGAACCGGCGCACGAAAGATGCGCGCGTGCTCGCTGGTGTCTTTTGGTTTTGCATGCTGAAACCAGACTTCTCGCGGCGTCCACTCAGCGCCGGCACGGAAGCGGTTAAATTGCATTACGCTTGCCATCGACATCTCGCAATCGTGCCGAGGCTCGGGTATGGAAGACTCCGAATACTCCCATTGAAAATGCGCAACCGATCCCTCTACATCCAACTTGAAAACACCGACATTCGTCCAGATTGGCAAATACCGTACCAGGCTGCGAAGCGCCTCGCCCAGAGTCGAACTCGTGATGACCGAATATCCAACCGCTCCATATTCATGCTGTTGCACGCGCTCGCCTACATGGAGGCCGAAATCAGCATCCTTTGTCATCCTGGCGGCGTAGACGGAAAGCATCATCATGTCGGAATAAGGAATCCTCAGGGCTGGATCTTCAATGGCCTCACGGTCGAGGCCCACGCTTCCCAGCAAGTGACGAGCATTACCGCGAAGCGCCACAGTGTCGGCTATCTTGCGCACCGAACGCGCAAAAACCGTGGGAACATTGGACATAGGCCTAGCCCGAACTACCTTTCTGTTACATCCTGGCGATCGAATTGGCGCAAAAAATCATACTTCCTTAGTAGAACCAATGCTAGTGTTGGCTTCTGGCCTAAGCAACAGCATTTAGCTTGAGACCTTCGATGAGCAATAGTTCTCTTCAGCCGGCCGAAACGGCCCGCTACAACATGATGAAAGGCCCGAACGGCCTTCGCGCCGGATGGCGTCTGCTGATTTTCCTCGCGATTCTGCTGCCTCTGGGCTACGCCGCGAACCGGATTGTCGATCCCACCATGCAAAGGCTGAACGCGGACTTTTTCACTCCCCTAGGAGGCACGATCGCACTGGGAGGTCTCGCCAGCGCGTTGCTCCTGGCGAGTTGGATCGTGGGGAGAATTGAAGGCCGGAGCCTCGCCGATTTTGGATTGCCTTGGCGGCGAGCATTCTGCCGCCAGTTCTGGCTGGGAGCGGCCATCAGCTTCGCGTCCCTCACGGCTCTGCTACTCGTGTTGCGTCTCTCTTCAGCCTTTTCTTTCGGATCGCCGGTCCTTCACGGCGCCGATATCTGGAAATATGCCGCCGCCTGGACCGTACCGCTTTTTCTAGCGGCGCTGGTCGAAGACTTTTTCTACCGAGGCTATTTGCTTTTCACGCTGACCACCGGAATCGGCTTCTGGCCTGCAGCCATAGTGACTTCGTTTTTGATGGGCGGGGCGCACTACTTTAATCCCGGTGGACACGGCCTCGGGCCAGTCGCTGCCACGCTCTACTGTCTGGTCACCTGCCTTGTGCTACGAAGGACCGGCGATCTCTGGATGCCGCTCGGAATCCACTCGGCATGGAACTGGGGTGAGGTTTTCTTCTACGGTGTGCCTTCCAGCGGACAATCCGCGCACGGCCATCTTTTCAATGCCAGCTTCCACGGCCCCGCATGGCTCACGGGCGGGGCATTCGGGCCGGAGGCAAGCTGGCCCAATCTCGCGCTGCTTGTGATTTGGTGGTTCGTCTTCTCTGCCGGGCTGCGCGGAGTGAAATACCCGAACCCGGCCGCGATCCCAGATCCACCCGGGGACGACAACCTCATGACCAGGAGGAGCCTATGAGCGGGCGCCGATCATTGAGTCTTTTGTTCTGCATTATTCTCGGCGCGATCACTGGACGGGCCCAGAACATTGGGCAACAAGGTACGGATCCGTTCACGGGAAAGGCTGGAAATCCTACTTCGCCGGTCAGCGCTCCCAGCACGGACGACCACTCATCTCCGCACGCCAGTGAAGAGCGCGTGCTGAAGTTCAAGTCGGAGGCGGTCATCGTCCTGGTCCCGGCGGTAGTCACCGACAAATCCGGCGGCCACATTCACAACCTGACCAAGAAAGATTTCAAGGTCATGGAAAACGGCAAGCAGCAGCGGATTAGCACTTTCGAGGAAATAACCGCCAGCAGCTCTCGCCCGGCGCAAGTGACCAATCCTCCCGGCACGTTCAGCAATCTCCCCACCAACGGACAACAGCCGGTCTCCATCACCGTCATTGCTTTGGATACGATCAACACGCCTTTTCTCGATCAGGCCACGGGACGGAAGCAGTTGATCAAGTATCTGGCTGACACGCTGGATTCCGGACACAGCCTCGGCCTCGTCGCCATCAGCAGTAAAGGAGTGAAGGTGCTCGGAGGACTCAACAGCGATCCCGCTTCACTTATCGCCGCACTCAAGAAAGCCAGCGGGGAACTTTCGTCGATGGAGACTTTCGGCGTCGATGGAAAAGCTTTGGCAGCCGCGGAAGCCCAACCCAGCGAACTTACCGGCGGAATCGCGCCGGGCGCCGATCCGGGATCCCGGCTACAACAGTTTATTCTGAATGCCGACGCCGTCGAGGGTCAGTACCAGCAGCAACGCGCCATCGAAGACACGATGAAAGCTTTTCTCGCGATTGCTAAGTCGCTCTCGGGCATTCCAGGAAGAAAATCGCTGATCTGGGCCACCGGGAGTTTTCCTTTCAGTTTGGATTCTCCGTCCGCGGTGCCGGGCGGCAATCTGTCGCTGCTGTATGAACGCACGTTGCAGGCTTTGAATGACGCGCAGGTTTCTGTCTATCCGCTGGATGTCCGAGGCCTGGTCGGTACCTCGCCAATGGCCGATGCAACATATTCCGGCGACCTCAGCGGCCCCGGATTTGCCGACGCCGTTGCGGGCAGAAGCGCATTGCAGACTTCCACGATCGCGAGCCTCAAGAATTTCGCGGAGATGACCGGAGGCCGCGCGTATTACAACAACAATGATCTGGCTGCGGGTTTTAAGCGCGCCGCGGACGATTCTTCCTCTTACTACCTGCTTGGCTACTATGCTGATCACCACGACACCAGGCCGGGCTGGCGGAAACTGCAAGTGCAGGTTTCGCGTCCGGACGTGGAAGTGCACGCGCGCACTGGATTTCTGGTGACCAATGCCACTATCGATCCTGAATTAACTCGCAAGGCCGATGTCGATTTTGCTTTGAGCTCTCCCTTTGATAGCACCGGAATTCCGGTCACGATCGAGTGGCAGCCGGCAGTGCCCGATGGCGACAGGAAGAAAATCGCATTCGCGCTGCGCGTGCCCGCCAACAGTGTGATCGACGAAGCGGACAACAACCGCTTCGATATAGACTTCGTAGCGCAGACCACCAAAACTGGCGCGGCCCCAGCTAACGCGGCCCAGACGGTCAAGGGCGCAGTGCCCGAGTCCGCGCTCGATAAGATCAAGGCAGAGGGAATCTTCTACAAGAATGCGCTGGAACTTCCACCAGGTGCTTATCAAGTGCGGTTTGTAGTCCGGAACAATCTGAGCGGCAGGATCGGCAGCGTCTCGGCGCCGCTAACTGTGAACTATCGATAGTTGCAGAAATGGTCGGACGTGGCCCATCCTTTTATCGCTCGTCGCGCAGAGCCAGTTGCCTCTCCTCCGGCGTCATCTGGTTCCACAAGACCTTCAGGTCTTGTTCAATGCGAGTGTTGCTTGGGTCCTTGCGAAGCGAGCGGGAGAACCAGCGATAAGCAGTCGGCAGATCGCGAGTGGCACAGTGACCCGTCGCATACATCGTGCCCAGCACACTCTGAGCCTGAGCGCTTGAGCGCTGAGCGGCAGCCAGCAAACTTGTTCTCGCCCGAGTGCAGTTTTCCGGTACGCCGTTTCCGTAGAGATATTTTTCGCCTTCGGCCGCCAGGTCATCCGCCGTGGGCTGGGTTCGCAGCTTGGCCGCCTTGCGCTCCGGTGGTGCCTGGGTCGGAGCAGCTTCTTGCGACTCATCGGATTTCGCTGCGTCCGTACTCGATCCAGAATTACTGAGCGGGGACGGAGTCGACGGCTGCGACTGATCTGCTTGGGACTGATCCGTTTGGGATTGATCTGCGGAAGACGGACTTGATTGCACCTGGGCCGCCTCCGGAGATTGAGTTGATTCCGGCGCGCCTGATGCCGCATTGGTCGGTGGAACCTGCGCTGCCGCAGCCGGCGCCGGGGCCGGCTGCTGAACCTGATTGTCTGGGCTGACGCTTTTTGCCGAAGCTTCTGAAGTTGACGCCGCCGCGCCGGAGTTCGTGTCCTGAGCACCATTATTGCCGACACTACTGGCTGGCGGCGGGCTGCTAAGAAGCCGATCGGCTACAATGCGCAAATCCTGTCGCCAATGCCAGGCCGCTGCAGCCGCCGCTACAATCAGCACAATCAAAATCACATTCCTACCGCGATGATCGGGGGGCTCATCTTCTTCTAGCAGGTAGCTCACGCTTCCGCTGCTATCGCTCGCTTCGTGCCCCAAGCCGAGAAATGACGGCCCGCTGACTTTTTGCACAACCACTTCTTCTCTTTTTTCTTTCGGCGGAGGCGCCGGGCGTGAAGGAATTGGAGATGAGGCAACTCTTGCCGGAGAAGGCACTGGCGGACTCCCGCCGGGACCCGGAAGGCGCAATTCCGCGGCGCACATCCCGCAAAAGCGATGTTGCGGGAAATTCTCGTAACCGCACTTTTCACAACGCACGAGCATGGATACTGGCATAAGAATATACTGACTTTGGATGGTATGTCGGCGATTTCGGTTGGTTGACTAACCAGTAGCACCTTCGCTGTTGGAAACCGCTGACAATTCACTGTTTAACGAAGTTCTTTCCTGCCACGTTTCAATCTCATTCTAATCAAACGGTCGCATCGCAGTAGCGAGTTAGTGGCATTGCAGTAGCGGATCAGTCACATCGCTGGAGCGAATCAGCTTATTCTTTTTTCGCAGAAAGCTTGTCACTCCTTGTCTGGCTGCAATCGCTTGGTCAAATTGTTCCACGCTTCTTCGCTCGATGAGCTTCTCACTTACGCGCACCCATTAAAGAAACTGTCACGATCTGTGAATGTCCTTCGGGACAAAAAATAGTTAGTGCCGATTCCGGAAGCACATGTCCTTCCGTGACCTATGGAAAGTCGCTGAGAACCCCAATAATGGCCGTGTTGCTTACGTTGTTTTGGCTGCGAAGATGCGCCGGCAGCCAGGATCGCGATGCAACGGCTCTTCAATCCCCCGCCGTGCGCGAGCACGGGCAAGAGAGGCGGTACCGTGAGAAACCTCACGCCGCGGTCGAAGTCAGTCGGTAGCCTTCTCGCTCTTCTCGGAGTTCTATTCTTTCCAATTTTTTCGATCGCACAAACGGTAAACCTAACCTGGGACGCCAGCACCTCGCAGAATACCGTCGGATACAACGTCTACCGTGGCTTTAACGCCGATGGCCCATACACGAAAATCAATTCAGCCCTGGATCCGAATACCGCCTATTCCGACAGCACAGTGCAGCCGGGTAAAACCTACTACTACGTAACCACTGCCGTCGACGATCAAGGCGTGGAGAGTCAGTATTCGAATCAGTCTGAAGCCGTTATTCCTGGCGGCGGCCCTGGTTCTGAAAACGTGTTGTACAGCTTTGCGGGAGGCAGCGATCCCAAGCTTCCGTATGGCGGCCTGGTCCTCGATAAGGCCGGCAATCTCTACGGCACCACGGAATTTGGCGGAACGAATAATCAAGGCACCGTCTTCGAGATAATCGCCAACACGAATGGCAGCTGGACGGAAAGCGTACTTTACAACTTCACCGGCGGCGAGGACGGAGGTCAACCTTACGGCAGTCTGACGTTCGATTCTTCCGGCAACCTGTACGGCACGACCAATTTCGGCGGCAGCACGAACTGCAATCTGGGGTGCGGCACGGTCTTCGAGCTCACACCCGGCTCTGGCGGCTGGACTGAATCCGTCCTTTATACCTTCAGTGGAGATAGTGACGGACGTGAACCTTACGCGAGATTGCTCTTCGACGCCGCCGGCAATCTCTACGGTACGACGTTGCTCGGTGGGAATGTTACTTCGGCCTGCAGTTCGGGTTGTGGCACGGTCTTCAAGCTGACACATGGATCCAGCGGCTGGACCGAAAGCGTTATCTACGCTTTCGAGGGTGGAACCGATGGAGCTTCGCCCTACGACGGCCTGGCCTTTGACGCCGCTGGCAACCTCTACGGATCGACCTATGCGGGCGGCACTTCTAGCAGCGGCGCAATTTTCAAACTGGCGCCGGGTTCGAGCGCATGGACCGAGAGTGTTATTCACTCGTTCAACGGCGGATACGACGGAGCGAATCCCTATGGCGACCTCATCCTGGATGCGGCCGGCAATCTCTACGGCACAACCTTCCAAGGTGGCCACTATGGATACGGCATGGTGTTCGAACTATCGCCCACGCCGAAGCGTGGATGGAAGGAAAGGCTACTTCACGGTTTCGCCAATACCCCAGCAGGAAATCCCGTTGCCGGCCTGCTCATGGACGCTGCCGGCAACCTCTACGGCACTACGATGTTGGGCATCACTGAGACCTCCTGCGGGGGCGGATGCGGGGCGCTCTTCAAGCTAACGCCCGGCACCGGAGGCAATTGGACTTACAAAGTGGTTCACGACTTCGGGAAGGGCACGGACGGATACCATCCCAGCGGCGATCTAATTCTCGATTCCACGGGCAACCTCTACGGCACTACGCAAGCTGGCGGAGCTCAGGGATCCGGCATGGTATTTGAGATCATGAACTAGCCGGCTCTCGACATTCCTCGCGCGAGGCGGCGCTCATTAACATGCGAGTGCCCGCCTTGTCATTTCGAAACCACGCCGATGTAAACCGAAAATGGCTCCAGTGACAAATGCGAAAGCGAGCCTGCTTTTGATCCATCCGCCATCGTGGTCAGCAGCGTACGCGCACTCTTCGCATTAAAGCCCTGCGGGGCGAGATCGAAACTCACCTGTTGCGACTGCGAGGACATGTTCAGCACGACCAGCACCGCCTCATTCTTGTACCGCCTCAAGTAAGAGAGCACGTTTGCGTCGCTTTCGTTGACCGCTACATAGTCACCGTCGAGCAGAGCCCGATTTTCGTGCCTCAGCGCGAGCAGGCTGCGGTACATCTGAAGAACCGACGAGGGATCCTTGAGTTCGCTCGCCACGTTAACCGCCTTATAGCTAAGCGGAACCGGCAGCCACGGTGTACCGCGCGTAAAACCGGCGTTAGGGCTATCGTCCCACTGCATCGGAGTGCGCTCCCCGTCGCGACCTTTTTCTTCCGGCCAGCCCACCCGCCCGATCGGATCCTTCACATCTTCCTTCCGTACCGGATCGTTGTTCTCCATTCCAATCTCTTCGCCGTAATACATGATCGGCGTCCCCCGCAAAGTCAAATACAGTGACGCCATCAATTTGGCGATCGCCTGATTGTTTTTCCCATCGCCATAACGCACATACGAGCGCACGATGTCGTGATTGCTAAGCACAAACACCGGCCAGCCTCCGGCGGAGTCGACGGCCGCAATCTGCCGCCGGAATTCGGCGGGTGAAAGCCGGTCGACCGTGGCGAACATGAAGTCCATCGGCATCTGCAGTTCGTCGCTGTGCTCGCCATAGTATTGCTTCAGCTCGCTCACGTCTTTTGTCCAGGTTTCGCCGATCAGCACAGCGTTATTTTGGTCAGCAACTTTTCGAAGATCGCGGAGAACGACGTGCACCTCAGGCAGCTTAGTGTTGTAAATATTTTCTTCGACCGGATCGCCGAACTTGTCCTTTCCCGGCTGCACCGGATTGTCGCGCATCTCGCGGTCTTCGAACAGAGTATCGACAGCGTCGAGGCGGAAGCCGGCCACGCCTCGCCGGTACCACCACCGCGTCACATCGAACATGGCATCGTGGACCATGGGATTGCGCCAGTTCAGATCAGGCTGCTGCGGATAGAAATAGTGATAAAAATATTGCCCGGTCTTGGCATCCCACGTCCAGGCCGATCCGCCAAAAGTTGAAACCCAATTGTTCGGTTCTGCCGAATCTTTGCCATCGTGCCACATGTACCAGTTCCGCTTCGCGGAGGTGCGCGACGATCGCGAATCGATGAACCACGGATGCTGATCCGACGTGTGGTTCATCACGAAATCCATGATGATGCGAATGCCGTGTTGCTCCGCTGCTTTTTCCAGCCGATCAAAGTCCGCCAGCGTTCCATACATGGGATCAATATTCTCGTAGTCGGAAACGTCGTAACCGAAATCCACCTGCGGCGACGGATAGCAAGGTGTTATCCAGATGGCATCGACGCCCAGACTTTTCAGATAATCCAGTTTGGACGCGATGCCATTCAAATCTCCGATGCCGTCGTTATTGCTGTCCATGAAACTGCGTGGATAGATCTCGTAGAACACGGCGTGCTGCCACCACTGATGGCCTTCCGCGTCCACCGGCTGCCGTTGCGACCGAACCATGGGACACAAACCGGCGACGAACAGAACCAACGCTACGAAGCTGCGCAACATAGGAACGCACTCCTTTAGGTCGGATATATATTCTATGAATCCGAAGATTTACTCAATGGAGGACGGGGCGCCGACCCGTGCCGTTGATGATGACCGCAGATAACTTCGCTCCCTATTATTCCAACCGTCTTCATGCTTCCTTGACTTCCCTTCTCCCGCGACAAGATAATAAAAGGTTCCATTCTCATACTTGAACTCATAAGGAGCATTCTGTGGCAGCAACCGCCAGTCCTGCGTCTCCGATGCCGATCAAAGGTGGCGTGGCTCCGCTGCGGGCGGGCCAGGGATATTCGTTTCTGCTGCGTCGTCTGCACTCGCTCACCGGAATTATTCCGGTGGGTGCGTTCCTGTTTGAACACATCCTGATTTCGAATGCCTCGGCGATCGGTGGTCCGGCCGCCTACGCCCGCCAGGTCCGCTTTCTGGCCAGCCTTCCCTTGGTTCCAGTTCTCGAGCTATTCGGCATCTGGTTGCCGATTCTGTTTCATGCACTCTACGGTTTCTACATCTGGTATCGCGGAGAGACCAACGTCGGCGAGTATCCCTGGACCGGAAATTGGATGTACACAGCGCAACGCTGGACCGGCGGAGTCGCGTTTGCCTACATCCTCTGGCACACCTGGACGATGCGGTTTACCGGCGTCGACTTGCACGAATTTCCAGGTGCGTCGTTCGGCAAAGTTCAAGCGGAATTGTTCTCGCCCGCTTTGCTGGCGTTTTACGTGGTTGGCCTGGTGTGCGCGTCGTGGCATTTTGCCTACGGGATTTGGTTGTTCGCGGCCAAGTGGGGACTCACTCCCGGCGAGAAGGCTCGGCAAAGATTCCTGGTTGTGTGCCTGGCATTTTTCGTGCTCATGAGTGCCGTGGGCGTGACCAGTTTGTACACATTCAGGGAACGCTTTACGCAGCAGCCAACCGACCCTGCGGGCGCAAGCATGGTCGAGGCCGGACCGGGCGCGACGAATTAGAGTTCACGGAAAGCGGTGCATTCGAAGATGGCATCAAATCCGAAAATCATTGTTATCGGTGGCGGCCTGGCGGGTCTTTCCGCAGTCATCAAGATCGCGGAGATGGGCGGGCAAGTGGATTTGTTCTCCATTGTCCCCGTGAAGCGCTCGCATTCGGTGTGCGCGCAAGGCGGCATCAATGCAGCAAAGAACCTCAAAGGCGAAGGCGATTCCACCTGGAAGCATTTCGACGACACCATTTATGGCGGCGACTTTCTGGCCAACCAGCCTCCCGTGAAAGCCATGTGCGAGGCTGCTCCCGGCATCATCGACCTCCTCGACCGTATGGGCGTGCCTTTTAATCGCACCCCCGAAGGCTTGCTGGATTTCCGCCGCTTTGGCGGGACGCTCTATAACCGCACCGCATTTGCCGGAGCCACCACCGGACAGCAACTGCTCTACGCGCTCGACGAACAAGTGCGCCGCTACGAGTCCGAAGGCAAGGTTAAGAAATATGAGCATTGGGAATTTCTTTCGGCCGTGCTCGATTCAAACAAGGTCTGCCGCGGCATCTGCGCCATGGATCTACACTCCATGGAGGTGCGCACTTTTCCCGCCGACGCAATCATTATCGCGACCGGCGGCAACGGGGCGATTTTTGGCAAGTCCACCAACTCGGTAGTCTGCACCGGCTCGGCCCAGTCGGCGCTTTATCAGCAAGGATGTTTTTACGGCAACGGCGAGTTTATCCAAGTTCATCCCACCTGCATCCCCGGCGACGACAAACTGCGCCTCATGTCAGAGTCGGCTCGCGGTGAAGGCGGACGCGTCTGGGTTCCGAAGACGCCAGGTGACAAACGCGATCCGCTGTCGATCCCGCAGAACGAGCGCTGGTACTTCCTCGAAGAATGGTATCCGAAATATGGAAACCTGGTGCCGCGCGATATCGCCACGCGCGCGATTTTTAAGGTTGTCTTCGAACACAATCTTGGCATTGATGGCAAGCCGATGGTTTATCTCGACCTGACCCACATCGACCCCAAGATCCTTGATCGTAAGCTGGAAGGTATTCTGGAAATCTACGAGAAGTTTGTGGGCGATGACCCGCGCAAAGTTCCCATGAAGATTTTCCCCGGCATGCACTACACCATGGGCGGACTGTGGGTCGATTTCAATCAGGCCACGAACATCCCAGGAATTTATGCGGCGGGCGAGTGCGAATATCAATATCACGGCGCCAACCGCTTGGGCGCGAATTCGCTGGTCTCATGCATCTTCGGCGGATTCCTTGCCGGGCCGGCGGCAGTGCAATATGCTCGCAATCTGCAGGCGGCGCCGAGCAATGGACATTTCGACGCGGAGCGCAAGCATCAAGAAGAAAACAATGCCATGCTCATGAAGTCGGACGGCAAGGAGAATCCGTTCCGCCTATGGCAGGAACTCGGCGAATTAATGACCGCCAATTGCACCGTCATTCGCTACAACAACAAGTTGAAGGAAACCGACGGCAAATTGTGTGAGATGCTCGAGCGCTTCCGCCACATTAATCTGAGCGACCGCTCGCAGTGGGCCAATACCAGCGTGGTCTTCACGCGCCAGCTTTATAACATGCTGCAACTCGCGCGCGTCATCGCACAAGGTGCGGCGATGCGAGACGAGTCTCGCGGGGCACACTACAAACCAGATTTTCCCGAGCGCGACGACAAGAATTGGCTGAAGACCACGAAAGCTTACTTCGCGCCGGATGCCGACGAGCCCAAATTCGAATTTGAGCCGGTGGATATTTCACTGATTCCACCGCGCCCGAGAAAATATGACATAGCGAAGTAACAAGCTGCGCGCGTAACAACTGTCATCCTGAGCGGAGCGAAGGATCTATGCATTTGCCGGCACCAACATAATTCAGACGTTCTTCGCAACGCTCAGAATGACAAAGGCTCAGCTAAGAGCAAAAGGCTAATCGCGAATGGCAAATAATAAAACCGTCATCATCAAGATCAAGCGCCAGGACAATCCCAACGCTAAATCGCATTGGGAAGAATTTGAACTTGCCTGGCACCCGGGCATGAATGTGATTTCTTCCATGATGGAGATTGCCCGCAATCCCGTCACCCGCGACGGCAAGCCGACCACCCCGATCACTTACGACTCCAATTGCCTCGAAGAAGTTTGTGGCTCCTGCGCCATGCTTATCAACGGACGCGCCCGCATGGCATGCTCTGCCTTGGTAGATAAGCTCGAGCAACCCATCCGTCTGGAACCGTTCACCAAGTTTCCAGTTGTTCGCGATCTCGCGGTTGATCGAAGTGTTCTATTCGAAAACCTAAAAACGGTGAAGGCCTGGGTCCCGATTGATGGCACCTACGATCTGGGATCTGGTCCCCGTATTAATCCCGAGGAACAAGAGGCGGCATACCCGCTTTCGCGCTGCATCTCTTGCTGTTGCTGCATGGAGGCTTGCCCACAATTCAATGATGACACCGGCTTTGTGGGTGCGGCCACGATTTCCCAGGTTCGCCTTTTCAATACTCATCCCACAGGGGCGGAGCTAAAACGCGAGCGACTGGCCGCGCTGATGGGCGATGGCGGTATCCAGGAGTGCGGCTACGCCCAGAACTGCGTCGAGGTCTGCCCCAAGGACATTCCGCTGACGCGTTCCATTTCCGAGGTCGGTGGTGAAGTCATGAAACAGGCCATCGGCGACCTATTCCGCAAGTGACTGGATCCCCAAATGGCTGGTATGGGCCAAATTGGCCCATTGCTGACATTTTCTGGGACTAACACGACCAAAGAGTGTTATAGTGCCGACTTCATCGCTGGGCCAGGAAACAGTAAAAGGCGCTTTCTGAGGCACATAGACATAGGCAATCCGATGCTCGGAAACGGCATCATAGCTGCAGGGGATAAACGGATTGGCGGACGGCGCGAGCTGAGTAACGAGCGGTAATCTGGCCAAGATACTCTTTGGTAACCTCGCAACCGAAAGCTGGTCTGGCGGCGGGCGACTGTGATTTAGAATAGCCGCCGGCATTCGCAGCAAGAGATTTGAGGCACACTTCGTGAAGTGCAAAACCGAGCGAGTTTTCCTGTTGATATTTCTGGCCGTCGCCGTGTGCGGACAGGCTTTTGGCCTGCATCAAGTCGCGCCCAGCCAAAACGCACGTCACGCCAGCAAACGTCACACCCGCCTTCGACGCATTCTTTGGAACCCGGTGTTCCGTCCTTCGCGGGATTCGTTGCTACGTCAGAACGAAGAAATTGACCGCCTCGAATTGCCGCGCATCCAGAATCAGGCGGAGCTCGATCAACTCATCGCCCGCCAGGAACTGGTTCCGATTGTTGCCAGCGAAACCCTGCGCTTTGATCCGCGGCTTGATCCCGAACGCCGGTATTGCCGCCCGTGGACGCGGGATTTTCTTGACGATCTGAGTGAAAATTACTACAAGCAGTTTCACGCCCCGATTCAGGTGAATTCGGCGGTGCGGACGGTACAGGTACAGAAAAAACTTCGCCGCCACAATCGCAATGCCGCACCTGAGAAGGGCGAAACCGCCTCATCCCATTTAGCCGGCATTACGGTCGACATCCAGCGCCGGGGCATGACCAAGCAGCAAGTGGCGTGGATGGAGCAATACCTGATGCCGCTCAAAGATCAGGGCCTGGTCGAACCAGAAGAAGAACGACATCAGTGGGTATTCCACGTTGCTGTTTCCGGCCGCTATGCGGACCTGCGCGAGCCGAAGGCCGTAGCCGGAGAGCAGCAGGATGGAGCGCAGGACGACCTACTCGGAGAGCCACTAAGCATCTCAGCCGACAGCACCCCACAACAGTAGCTCCAACCTTAGAATTGTCATCCTGAGCGTAGTCGAGGGACCTTGCGTCTCCCAGGTCGCTGGCATATTCAAAACTCACCCTCGCCAGGCAAAAGGGTGCCCCATCTTTCCGCGTCCTTTGCGGAAAGGTGGGAAACGAGAATCTCGACAAGCACACGGCATTCACTTCCTCGGCAGGCCACTCTTATCCGCCTGAAACAAGCATCTAAGTCTGCATTTCATCCGCGCCCTGCAACCGTATACAATCATTCCCTTGCTACCATGCAAACACTAAAACGCCTTTTCCCGCTGTCCCTATTTTTCTCGGCAGCGCTGATACTCACTTCGGCTGCTTCCGCCCAGAGCAACGTTCCTTCAGCCATCAGCGCAAAAGCTCGCGCCATCCACGACTCGGCGATCGTCGTCGACACCCACGCCGACACCCCGCAGCGTTTTCTCGACGACAACTTCGACATCGGCTCGACCGATCCTGAAGACATCGGTCATATCAGCCTCGACAAAGCCCACGCCGGAAATCTGGGCGCGGAATTCTTCTCCATCTGGGTCGAGCCTGAAACCAATCAAGGCCACTTCGCTCGTCATACCCTCGATCTCATCGATTCCGTCTATGAACAGGCCGGTCGACATCCCGACCGAATGATGATGGCCTACTCCACGGAAGATATCGAGCGCGCCCACAAGCAGAAAAAGCTAGCGGCCCTCCTGGGGATCGAGGGCGGCCACTCCATCGAAAACGATATTCGTCTCCTCCGCAATTTCTACCGCCTCGGCGTGCGCTACATGACCCTCTCGTGGTCGAACACCAACGAGTGGGCTGATTCTTCCGGAGATATCGATGACCCGAAGATTCAACACCATAACGGACTCACCGACTTCGGCAAACAAGTCGTGCTCGAAATGAATCGCTTGGGCATGATGGTCGACATCTCGCACGTCGCCGACAAAACGTTCTGGGATACGATTGCCACAACAAAAGCTCCGGTGATCGCGTCCCACTCCTCGGCTCGCGCTCTGTGCACCGCCCCACGAAACATGACCGACGACATGCTGCGCGCTGTGGCTAAAAATGGCGGCGTGGTCGACGTGAATTTCTTTTCCGGTTTTCTGGATCAAAGCTATTGGAATGCACTTCAGTCTCAAAGAAAAGAGCAAGATGCCGCAACCCGCGCCTACTTGGACAAACTGAAAGCCGAAGGCAAGCAAATCACATACGTGGACGAAGACCGCATCGCAAGAGAATGGATGGCCAAAATCCCGCGTCCGCCGTTCTCCGTGCTCATCGACCACATTGATCATATCGCCAAAGTCGCGGGCGTCGACCACGTAGGACTGGGCTCAGACTTCGATGGCGTAAGCGGAGCGACTCCGGCGGGAATGGATTCTGCGGCCGATCTGCCCAAGATTACGCAAGCTCTGCTCGATCGCGGATACAGCCCCGAAGATATTCGCAAGATTCTCGGCGGCAATGTTCTGCGCGTGTTCAAAGAAGTGGAGCGCGTGAGCCGCGAGCTGCAGGCGCAACCGTCGAGCAAGTAATTCCGCCGCTGCTGTCGTACAATTCAAAGTTTGGATTTATCACACTCGATCTACTGCCAAAAGGAGCCACCATGCGCAAGTGCCTAATTCTCGTTTCAGTCATTCTTCTGTCTTCGCTCACATTATGGTCGCAAACTAAACCAGCCGCGGCCTCGAGCCATCCCACGGCTGTCATCGACACCACCGCAGGCAAACTAACCTGCACACTTTTTCCTGACAAGGCTCCCATCGGCGTGGCCAATTTCATTGGCTTGTCTAACGGCACCAAAGATTGGACCAGCCCCGTCACTCACCAGAAAAAACACGGCGTCCCGCTTTATGACGGCACCATCTTCCATCGCGTAATTCCCGACTTTATGATTCAAGGCGGCGACCCGATGGGCACCGGAACCGGCGATCCCGGCTACGTCTTCAAGAACGAAACCTCGAATGACCTGAAGTTCGATCGTCCCGGACGCCTGGCCTACGCGAATGCTGGTCCCGGCACCAACGGCTCACAGTTTTTTATCACCGAGGTGGCCTACCCCAGCTTGAACGGCGGCTACACCATCTTCGGCCAGTGCGATGACGCCAGCGTGAAGTTGGTAAAGCAAATCGCAAGGATGGGCCGCGACTCGAACGACCGTCCCAACAAGCCGGTGAAGATCAACCACATCACCATCAACGACGCGAATTAGTAACGAACTACCAAATTTCTGTCATTCCGAGCGTAGTCGAGGAACCTTGCGTTTGGCCGGATCGAGCGGACTTGCAGCGCTTGAAATGACAATGGGAAATTGAATGTCACTCAATTAGTCAACGCTCAATAAGCGACACCAGAAAGGAATGGTCATGACCCGCCAACCCGGTACTTACGCCATCTTCGATACCTCCGAAGGAAGCATCGTCTGCCGTTTGTTTGAAAAAGACGCGCCCAAGACAGTCGCCAACTTCGTCGAACTCGCCGAGGGCACCCGCGAGTGGACGCATCCCGTCAGCCGCAAGAAAAGCAAAGACCGTCTCTACGACGGCACGATCTTCCATCGCGTGATCCCCGAGTTCATGATCCAGGGCGGAGATCCCGCCGGCACCGGCATGGGTGGCCCCGGCTATCAATTCGAGGACGAAACCAAAGGCTCGCCGCACAAATTCGACAAGCCGGGCAAGCTCGCGATGGCCAACGCTGGTCCCAACACCAACGGCTCGCAATTCTTCATCACGCTCGCGCCTACGACGTGGCTCACCGGCAAACACACAATCTTCGGCGAGGTGGTGGAAGGCCAGAACATAGCCGACAAGATCGTAAGCCTCCCGCGCAATCGCCAGGACAAGCCGAATAAAGATGTGGTCGTGAAGTCAGTCGTGATTGAGCGGGTGTAGACACATCCTTGACTCTGTCATCCCGAGTGAAGAATCGTTTTAACTCTGTCATCCCGAGCGAAGAATCGTCGTTCGCTTGCGAACGACGATTCGCAGTCGAGGGACCTTGCGTTTCCGATTTGCTAATTGGATGTGATCTTAATCACGGGATCTCGAAACCTGCATAATACACACAAGGTCCCTCGACGCCGCTCGGGAAGACAGTTTTGAAAAGAACAGACCCCTGAAATCGAAAGCCTAAACCCCGATCACGGCCACCAACTCCTTCACCGCCTCGGCACTCTTATCCAGCGCCGCTTTCTCTTCCGGCGTCAGCTTGATTTGGATAATCTGCTCAATTCCCTTCTCGCCTAACTTCACCGGCACACCCACGTAAAGCCCTGTGATCCCGTACTCGCCTTCCAAATACGCCGCGCAGGGGAGAATCTTTTTCTTGTCTTTCAAAATCGCCTCAACCATCTCCGCAACCGCCGCAGAAGGGGCGTAGTAAGCGCTGCCAGTCTTCAAATATTTCACGATTTCGGCGCCGCCGTCGCGCGTGCGCTGCACCAGACGAGCCACGGTCGCCGCATCCATGAGTTCAGTAATCGGAATTCCAGCCACAGTAGAATAGCGTGGCAACGGGACCATAGTATCGCCGTGTCCGCCGAGCACAAACGCCGTTACATTTTCCACACTAACTTTCAATTCTTCCGAAATGAAGGCGCGGAAGCGGGCAGAATCGAGGACGCCGGCCATGCCGATTACGCGCTCGCGGGGAAAGCCGCTCATCTTGTACGCAGCCTGCGCCATCGCGTCAAGCGGGTTCGACACGATAATCAAAATGCAGTTGGGAGAATATTGCACGGCCTTGCCCACCACGTCCTTCATGATTTTGTGGTTCGTGTTCAGCAGGTCATCGCGGCTCATGCCCGGCTTGCGCGGGATGCCCGCAGTGATCACCACGATGTCGGAATTGGCGGTGTCGGCATAATCTTGCGTACCCATAATGTGAGAATCGCGCCTCTCGATGGGCATCGCTTCCAGCAGGTCCAGGCCTTTGCCTTGCGGAACGCCTTCGACAATATCGATGAGCACAACGTCCGCCAGTTCTTTGTCGGCGATCCAGTGAGCCGCCGTCGCTCCCACATTTCCAGAGCCTACAACCGTAACTTTCCTACGCATGATTTCCCTTTCCAAGTAAGAAGATTAAACTCGTGAACCACAAAGGACACGAAGGTTCACAAAGGAATGTCTGTCAGACGGGTTGGTTCTTACTTTGTGGACCTTCGTGTCCTCTGTGGTTAATCCTTTTCGCTATTAGCGCGTCGCGCTCAACACGGCTGCGTCCATATTCCCAATGATCTGGCTAGCAAATTCGCTGGTCCGCACCTTGGTCGCGCCTTCCATCAGCCTTTCGAAATCGTACGTAACTTTCTTCTGCTCGATCGAGCGCTCCATGCCATGCTCGATTAGATCTGCTGCTTCATTCCAACCCATGAGGCGGAACATCATGACTCCCGAAAGGATCACCGACCCAGGATTAATAACATCCTTGTCGGCGTACTTGGGAGCGGTGCCGTGCGTGGCCTCGAAGATCGCATAGCCATCGCCAATGTTGGCGCCCGGTGCGATACCCAAGCCGCCGACCTGCGCGGCGCAAGCATCCGAAATATAGTCGCCGTTCAGATTCGACGTGGCCAGCACCGAGTATTCGTCCGCTCGCGTCACTACCTGTTGAAAGATGGAATCAGCGATGCGGTCGTTCACCATCAGCTTTTTCTTCCACGCGCCCTTGCCGTGAGTAGCGTAGATCGCGCTTAGCACGTCTCGCACTTCCTGATAGATCGATTGCCGGAATTCCTCCGTCGCAAACTCCAATCCCGGTTCAGTTAAATTTGCGTTTTCTTCAATCGTGAGATTGGGGTTCTTATCTTTATTATCGAGGATCCAGCTCTCGCGCTCGGTAACAACCTTGTCGCGAAACTCCTGCGTAGCCAGGTCGTATCCCCATTTGCGAAATGCACCCTCGGTAAATTTCTGAATGTTTCCCTTATGCATCAACGTAACGCTCTTACGGCCGCTGTCCAGGGCGAACTGAATGGCCATGCGCACCAAACGTTTGGTGCCTGTCACGGAGATCGGCTTGATGCCGACGCCGGAATCCAGCCGCACCTGCTTATTGCTTCCCTTCAACATGTCTTTGTTCAGAAACTCAATCAACCTCGCAGCCTCGGGTGTGCCTTCTTCCCACTCGATTCCGGCGTAGACGTCTTCCGTGTTCTCGCGATAGATCACCAGGTCCATGCGTTCGGGATGCTTCACCGGTGACGGCGTGCCCTTGTAATACTTCACCGGACGCACACACGCGTAGAGATCGAGAATCTGCCGTAGCGCCACATTCAGCGAGCGCATGCCGCCGCCCACCGGCGTAGTCAACGGGCCTTTGATGGCCACGCGAAATTCACGGATCGCATTCACCGTGTCATCGGGCAGCCAATTGTTGAACTCCGCCTTCGCTTTTTCACCCGCGAACACTTCGTACCAAGCCACACGCCGCTTGCCTTGATAAGCCTTCTGCACCGCGGCATCAAACACGCGCACTGATGCTTTCCAAATGTCACGACCCGTGCCATCCCCCTCAATGAAAGGAATAATTGGATTGTCAGGCACCTGGTAGCGCCCGTTGCTGTAGGTGATCCGTGCGCCATTGGTGGGCACCGGAAGGCCGTTGTATGAGACCGCCATCACATATCCTCCAGAAGGCTTTTAGGAAACCATTATTATACGGTGTTCGAGGGACGAGCGAGAAATGGATGCCCCACGGCACAGCGGTCGTAAAGCCAATCCCTGAGGACGATCTTTTGCCACAATTGACACCTCAACCGGCGCTCTCGCTTATACTCCCTAAGGGATTGGAGGAAAACTCCGATTTTGGGTGGCGCAGCGCTTCAGCGGTGCGATAACCTCATTGGAAATAAGCGCGCGCTGTCATCCTGAGCACAACGAAGGATCTATGCACTCTGCCTGCAGCACCTACGCTTTACGCGCTGCGTAGAACAAAGTGCGGAGTTATGCCTGGTATTTCTGGGACACGATACTAAAGCAGGGGCCATTCATAACGTGGAACTAGTTCGCCATCGCCACCGTACTAACATCAGGCGCCGCGCGCGCCTAGGGAGATGTGTATGCCTATAGAGACCGGTCGCACCATACTCCGAATTCTTGTCCTTTTTGCGTTGCTGGCTGCTCCGGCTCTGGCACAAAAAAGGTCCGACCGCGTTCAATTCAACCATGACATCTTTGTCGAACCCGGACAAAAGTCGGGTGACCTCGTGTGTGTGAACTGTTCCATAATTGTGCGCGGGGAAGTCGCCGGAGATGTAGTCGCCGTTCACGGAAATGTGGTGGTCGAACAGGGGTCGCAGGTGGCTGGCGACGCGACCGTGGTGTTCGGAGATCTCCGTCTCCAAAGCGGAGCCCAGGTTGCCGGCGACGCAGTTGCCGTTGGCGGAACAGTTCGGCGCGAGCCTCAAGCAAGTGTAGCTGGCGATATCACTTCGCTGGGGGGCATTGGCTGGGTGCTCCTCGTCGTTTTGTTACCGCTTGCCTTTGTTGGAGGGATGATTGCCCTGATCGTCTGGCTGATCGCGCGCGCGCGAAGGCCCACGCCAGTCCCAGCTTAGTCGTCTCGATCACGAGCTACCATCTTCGTGTGCCGAAATACTTCCGCACACCGATCGCGTTGTATCTTCCCCATGGACCATTGTTGCCCAAATCCGCCGTGCCCAGATTGCGGTCGCGCGCTCCCAACCGGTCGAACAGGAAGTGCTGGGTCACGCGGAATTCGAATCCCTTGGCTATATAAACTCCGAGTCCCCACGAATGCTCGATGCCGATCGCGTCCCATGACCAGGTGTAAAGATTCTGCGGAACGTTCTTGCCAAACAAGAAGGACGGCTGCCCGAACAGCATGAATCTGCGAAACTGCCCTTTTCCAAACGGACGCACTTCTAAAAGTCCCGAGAGCATATACCGAGCGAACATGCTGCAAGGAGCGTTCGCGCCCCCATAGCTACCGGCGTTTCCAGCACACAAGTTTGGATCGATCTCGTTGTGCGGAGGAGCCAAGTCAAACTGCGCATAGCCATACAGCGTGTCCTTAGGAAAGAACATGCGGTCCGACGTACCGGTCACCGATTCGTTCTGCGCCCACAGTGCTCCGGGCAATGCTAGGAATAAGACCGTCCACAGCAGCAGCCGTTTCATGTAGCCTCCGGGAAGAGTTCTTCTTTATGTCGTTCGGGAGTGCCATTGTATCGCACCAAGGCCTGGGTTCCGCCGCGTGGGAATGCTCATGGTCGGGGCCGGGTTGCACATTCCAACGCCCGTCCAGTATGCTGACAGCAATCTGGTCCGCAATATCAGCAGCGCCAAGGAGAAGAGGAGAAGAAATGAGAATTCTGCACAACGGAAGCGCCTGCAAATATCTCGTGTCCGTACTGGTGATTCTTATGACGACATCAACCTTCGCCACTTCGAACCTCTACAGCTTCACTCTGCCCAGCATCGACGGCAAACCCCTGCCCCTGGCCGACTTCAAAGGCAAAGTAATCCTAATGGTCAACGTCGCCAGCCAGTGCGGCTACACTCCGCAGTACGGGGCGCTGGAGGCTATTTACCAGAGGTATAAAGATCAGGGCTTTGTCATTCTTGGTTTTCCGGCTAACAATTTCGGACAGCAGGAACCGGGGACGAACGAAGAGATCAAGACGTTCTGCTCGCGGAAATACAGCGTGACTTTCCCGCTGTATTCGAAGATTTCAGTCAAGGGAGCGGATCAGGCGCCGCTGTATCAATACCTCACTAAGGATGCTGATCCGTCGCACACTGGAGACATCAAGTGGAACTTCACTAAGTTTCTGGTCGACCGCAATGGCAATGTGGTGCAGCGCTTTGAACCCGCGGTCACACCGGATTCCGCGGATGTCACTTCCGCAATTGAGAAACTGCTGAAACAGTAGTCGTCACGGTGGAGACGTAGCTAGCTACGTCTCTACGGCTTCTTCCCTACCCTGCTACAATCTCCCCGCACATCCTCGCAATCCACAAACTGCTCTTATGGACTTTGACCAGCTCGAAACTTTTCTCGAAGTTGCGCGGCTCAACTCGTTCTCGCGTGCGGCGGAGAGGCGATTCCGCACCCAGCCGGCAATCTCGTCGCAGATTCGCTCGCTTGAAGAGGAAGTGGGCGCGAAGTTGTTAGACCGCTCCGGAGGCAAAGTCTCAGTTACCGCGTCGGGCAAACTGTTCCAGAAATTCGCGGAACAGATGGTGGCATCCCGCAAAGCCATGCTGACTGCCATCGCCGAAACTGAGCGCGTGCCCCGGGGCGAAATTGTGGTCGGCGCCAACGAAGGCACTTGCCTTCACATCTTGCCCGAAGTTTTCGCCGAGTTTAAAAAGCAGTGTCCCGATGTTAGCGTGAACATCAAGCGCGCGGACTATGCCAAAATCCTGGAATCCGTGGTCGACAATTCCGTCGACTTCGGCGTTGTTTCCCTGCCCGTGAGCGACGCCCGGCTCACCGTGGTTCTGATTCATCGCGACGAACTCGTGATTATCGCTCCGCCGCAGCATCCTTTGGCCAAGATGAAATCGGCCACGATTGCCCAGGCGGCAAAGTTCCCGCTGGTCGTGCCGAAGATTGGACATACCCGCGATGCGCTGGAAAATCTTTTCTACGAACGCAAGCTCAAGCCGCGCTACACCATGGAACTCGACTCCAGCGAACTGCTCAAGCGCTTCGTGGCCGCGGATGCCGGCGTAGGCTTTATCGCCCGCTCCAATGTGCTGGAGGATATGCGTGCCAACGCGCTGGTTGCAATTGCAATCTCGGACGCTACGGTTCGCCGCGATCTCGCCCTGGTCTTCCGCAAAGACAAAGCCCTAAGCCGCGCCGCGCTGGCGTTCATCGACATCGCGGTAAAGATCAAAGGCGTGGATGCCGCGGCTGGTAGGAAGTGACATTCTGGAGACCCAGGTTAGCGTCCAAAGAACGGACGCGAACCTGGGGCACCAGGCGAACGATCTTGCTCCGCTCGGGATGACAGAGTTTGGGGGCGACTGGTCAAAACCGCGAAAAGTGGCTTTCTGCCGAAATCTTGTCAAGCCCCCTGAGGGGTCTATTTTCTTCTAAGCTGCTGATTTGGTTGGGAAAATAAATAGTAAAAGCATGTCATAGTTGCCCCCTCCAATTTGCTATTCTTGAAATAGGGACTAAATCTCGAAACAAATGGGCGCGACCGGACATCCGGATCGCGCCTTTTTTATTGGAGTGAAATGAAAAAGAAATCACGCAATTCGCGCCGGCGGACGGCGAAGATCGCGCCTCTGGTCCGCGGACTGCTCAAGACTAAAGAGAAAGGCGAGTTGGCGGAACTGGCGTTCCTGCACAAGGCGGCGAGCCTGGGTTTTGGCGTGGCCAGGCCGCACGGAGATAGCGAACGCTATGACTTCATCCTTGATTCTGGGGAGCGCTTCTGGCGGGTGCAGGTGAAATCAATTTTTGGCTTAGTCCAAGGGATGTATCGGATGCGGTCCACGCACGGCCATAAGGTTTGCTACACGGCGGACGAAATTGATTTTGTGGCCGCCTATATCGAAGCAGAAAAGATTTGGTACATAATTCCGGTTGAGTATGCCCCGGAGTCAGGGGTTCTGGCCTTCTATCCCTCGGGACGCGAACGGGGCATTGGCCGCTTCGAAGCGTTTCGCGAAGCTTGGCATTTGATGGCGCCGGGAGCAGATTCGTCCCAACCGGGGACGCTGCGTCAGGTTCGCTCGAGAAATCTCCATGGCAAGCGTTTCGTTGAATAGATTGCTGCCCGCCCACCCTTTCCGCCAAAAACGCGGAAAGAATGGGGCACCCTCTTTTATATTTGTTGACGGAGACAGGAACTTGCGGGAATTTGGGCTTTTGCGCCGAGGTTATGGGTTAGAATCTTTGCGCGTGCGAATCTCAGGATTTCAGTTGGTGCTGGCTACTTGTCTGTGTTTATCCTCGGCGCTTGCTCAGACTCCGCGCAAGCTCGCACCTAAAGACCTCCCGCCTTCGGCGTTCAAACTTATTGCCATCAAGACGACGGGTACGAAGCGCTATACGTCGGATGAAGTCATCGCCGCGAGCGGTTTGCAGATCGGGCAAACTGTGAGCGAAGACGATTTCAAAAAGGCTGCCCGGGTGCTTGGCGAAACCGGGGCTTTCGGAGATGTCCTGTACAGTTTTCAGTATTCCGTCGACGGCACCAAGCTTGAGTTGCAAGTCAAGGATGCCGAACAGTTCGTTCCGGTTCGCTTCGACAATCTGGTGTGGTTCTCGGATCAGGAGCTGCTCGACCAGATCCATGCCCAGGTTCCGTTATTTCAAGGACAGTTGCCCGTGGGCGGCGATCTTGCGGACGAAGTTTCAAATGCCCTGCAAGGCTTGCTGATCGGGCGCAACCTGCAGGGCCGCGTCGACTATCTTCGAGCCGCGCATGAGGACGGCCCGATCGAAGCTTTCGTTTTCACGGTGACCGGACCGAAGATTCACATTGGCAACGTCGCGTTCGTCGGAGCCGGCGCGTCTGAATTGCCCCTGCTCGAATCTGCGGCGAAAAAACTGCAGGGCGCGGAGTATGTACGCTCCTTACTTCGGGTTCAGGAAGATAAGAATTTCCTGCCGATTTATCTTGAGCGAGGATATCTGAAGGCCGCGTTGGGCGACGCCCAGCCTAAGGTTGTTCAGAACAGTCCGCAAGAAACTAGTGTGGACGTGATCTTCCCCGTCGATGCTGGACGACAATACAAACTGACTGAATTGGAGATACGCGGATACAAGTCTTTCTCGGCTGAAGCGCTGCGCGCCTTGATTCACGCGCAACTTGGTCAGCCGGCCAACGCGGTTCAACTCGACACCGACATCGGAGCCATGAAACAGCTGTACGGCACGCGAGGATACATGGCAGTCAAGATCCAACCGAACCCGGAGTTAGACGAGGCGAATTCCACTGTCAAGTATGTGCTGCTCATTCGAGAGGGCGAAGTCTACTCCATGGGCGACCTGGAATTCCGCGGCCTCGACTCGCACACCACGGCTCGCCTGCAGACTGGCTGGGGACTGCGGGGCGGCGATCCTTACGACTCCGGCTATCCCAAGCGATTTCTGGAGCAGGAAGAGAAAGAAATCGGGATTACGTCGGACTGGAATGTCAGCGTTCGGGAGTCGCTGAATCCTGAGGAGAAGACGGTGGATGTGACACTGCGGTTCGATCCGAAAGCGCGATAGTGTGCGGTGAAAATGCTTGACGCGTAGTGCTATCCGCTTTCAAATGGAAACATCTAATTGGCAGCGGCATATTTAAATCACAAGGAGAGTTCATGCGATTTATGCGGACGTTCGCGGTTAGCCTGTTTCTATTGGGCGCGGCTCTAATTCCAACCTCATTTGCAGCCAAGGCCGAAACCTTCACGGGCACAGTTAGCGACGCCATGTGCGGAGCAAAACATATGATGGAAGGCGACGACGCGGGTTGCCTTCGCGCCTGCGTACAGAAGGGATCGAAGTACGCCTTAGTTGTAGGCGATAAGGTTTACACTTTGGATGTTAAGGATAAAGCCTCGCTCGACACGCTCGACAAGTTATCGGCCGCGAAGGCCACAGTGAAGGGCACGGCTGACGGCGATACTATTGAGGTCAGTTCGGTGGCGGCGGCCAAATAGCTTTTCGGGGGTCGAAAGAGGCGGAAATCCGAATCCGGGTTTCCGCCGGACTTTTTTTGCCCGGCGAACCAATTTTCATATTCCCTTTACAATTCACTATGTTAGATTTGACCCTCACCTAAGCATCGGAGGAACAACGAATTGGGCAGAGACATGGTCCCAAAGAAGATCTTTTTCACCAAGGGGGTCGGCAAGCACAAGGAGCGTCTCACTTCCTTTGAGCTGGCATTGCGGGACGCTGGCATTGCCGCGCAGAATCTGGTTCGCGTTTCATCCATTTTCCCGCCACAATGCAAGCTGGTCCCGCGGTCACAGGGGCTGAAGTATTTGAGTCCAGGCGAAGTTGTGTTTGCCGTGGTTGCGGAGAACTCGACGCGCGAGCCGCATCGGTTGCTCGCGGCCAGCATTGGCGTGGCGATTCCGGCTGACCGGAATACGTATGGCTACCTGAGCGAGCATCATTCTTTTGGCGAGACGGACGACTCGGCCGGTGAGTATGCGGAGGAGCTCGCGGCGGAGATGCTGGCCACGACGCTCAATGTGGAGTTTGATCCGGATCGGTCGTGGGACGAGAAGAAAGAGATTTATCGGATCTCGAATAAGATCGTGCGGACGGCGAACATTACGCAGTCTGCGGTTGGGGATAAGCGCGGGTTGTGGAGTACGGTGATCGCTTCAGCTGTATTGATATTTGATTAGGAAACGGGCCGGGTCTTCGATCCGGCCTTATTTCTTTGCTGCCACTTTTTTCTTGCCTGTTGCTTTTCCTTTGCCCAGCCGTTCCAGTACCGCTGCTACGACTAGCGGCAGCCCGACGGTGGCGTCTACAAAGAGCTCGCCGAATTTTCCGCCTTCGGCGGGAGGGACAAATTTGCCCCACGAAATCGCCTCGCTGTATGGACTGCCCGAGAGGCCTCCCCAGTAAACCGGCTCGGGACAGATTCGTACGCCGTAGTGGTAGCGTTTTAGGGGGACATTTTCTCCGAGCCGCCGATGGCGCAACTCGCAGAACGGCCCGAACTGCTGCGCCCAGTTGCGGGGAACGCCTCCGCCAATCGTGAAAATTCCAAGTCGCGTTTGCCGCAGCAGCGTTGCCGCAAAATGCTCGAGGTCCTCGAAGGGGTCGAAACGCAGCTTATGTCTTCCGGTCGACTCGCGCAGCCGATTGTTCAGAGCTACGTCCAGGCCCAACTCTGAATCGGTAAATGCCGGCACAAACACGGGCACGCCTTTTTCATAAGCCGATTTCAGAATGCCCCGCTGACCTTTTGCGTGTTTGGCCAGATGCTCGCCAATGGCATGATTCAGTTTGTATGAGCACAGAACTTCGCTGTGATCCCAGCCTTCCAATATTTGCGACATGACTTCTTCCACGTCGTCCAAGTTCTGCTCCGGCTCGAGCGTATCGTAGACACGGTTGTAGCCTTGTTCGTACAGTTCGGTGTCGGAAACATCCGGGTTGTAGCGGAAATGAGCCCGTCCCGTGGCCTCGACCAGGCCGTGCGCCATCAGCGCCCCCGTAGACACAATCGCATTGACGATTCCCTGGTCGATCAGGTCCGCGATGATCAAGCTCTGCTTGGCTACCGTCATTGCGCCAGCGAGCGTCATCACCACGAAACAGTCTTGATCGCGGGCCATGGCTTCGAGGACGTCTGCCGATTCGCCCACCTGTCGGCCGGTGAATGCGGTCTTTCCCATCGCGCGTACCAGATCGTCCACCGACCGCACAGAGCTGAGGTCGAGCGATTCCAGCGGAATCAACCGGTCTTCAATCGGGTTATGCAGCTTGCGATCAATTCCCGCGCCATCATGATTGCCGTTCTTCAAGGTCCACCCCCGCAATTATGTCGAAGCATTACTCTACTAGAAGGCAGTAAGCTCCTGCTACCACCGCAGTCGTGGAAAACTGGGACCGCGAGTTGGGAACCGGGAACTGATATTCTATTTTCTCGCAGAAGGAGTATTCGCTTTGCCGCCTGAGAAATTCAACGTCGGATTGGTGCAGATGTCGATGACATCGGACCCTGACCAGAATCTGCAACGTGCGATCGAGCGCGTCCGCGAGGCCGCTGGCGGAGGCGCACAGATCGTCTGCCTGCCCGAGCTTTTTCAGACGCAGTATTTCTGTCAGCGCGAAGATGCAGCGCTGTTCGACCTGGCTGAACCAATCCCCGGCCCGACGTCGGCGAAACTGGCGGAAGTGGCCAAACAACTTCGCATCGTTCTTATTGCGTCCCTCTTCGAGAAACGCGCCGCGGGCGTTTATCACAACACTGCTGCGATGTTCGACGCCGACGGCACGCTGCGCGGTCTCTATCGCAAGATGCACATCCCCGACGATCCGCTTTATTACGAAAAATATTATTTCACTCCTGGCGATCTCGGTTTTCGGGCTTTCGACACCAACGTCGGCCGTGTGGGCACGCTGGTCTGCTGGGATCAGTGGTATCCCGAAGGCGCACGGCTTACTGCTTTGCAAGGCGCGCATGTGCTTTTCTATCCGACGGCGATTGGATGGCATCCCTCCGAGAAGGCCGAGTTTGGTGTGGCCCAACACGACGCATGGCGCACCATTCAGCGAGCGCACGCCATTGCGAACGGCGTATATGTGGCGGTGGTCAACCGCGTCGGCTTCGAAACCGGAGACATTCGTGGCAAAGCGGCTCCGGGCGCAGGGCTGGAATTCTGGGGTGGGTCATTCTTATGTGATCCCTTCGGCCGGGTCATCGCCGAAGCTTCGCATGACAAAGAAGAGATTCTGGTGGGCGAAGTCGATCTGAAGGCGCTCGAAGACGTCCGGCGGAACTGGCCGTTCCTGCGCGATCGCAGGATCGACAGCTACGCGCCGATCACCAGCCGGCTGATTGATTGAAGAAAGGGCTGCGGAGCTTTTCTCCACCGGACGGGCGAGGGCGCCCGCCCCCACGCGATACTTTCTGGGATGGACCGAAGCGCTGCGCAACCCAAAACCAGAGGATCTGATTAGCCGCACAGATACATGCCAGCTAGAACTTTACAGCCCGCAGACATTGCGCTCCGCATGCCCGCAGAATGGGAGCCGCATGAGGCCACTTGGCTGGCTTGGCCACATTATCGCGACGACTGGCCGGGAAAGTTTGAGCCGATCCCCTGGGTTTATGCGGAAATCATTCGCCATCTGGCGCGCCACGAACGCGTGGAGATCATTGTCAACGATGCGGCTTCCGAAAGAACCGCGCGCAAAGTTCTCGATCGCGCCAATGCACTCGGCGATAATGTTCGCTTTCACCGCTGGCCCACGAACCGGGTCTGGACGCGGGACTCCGGCTGCACGTTTGTAACGGCGTCGAGCTTTGCTCGACCGGACAGCCGGGGGCGGCTGTCCCCACGTGTTTCCGAGGGGCATGAGCTTGCTGCCGTCAAATGGCGCTTCAATGCCTGGGCCAAGTACTCGAACTACCAGAGCGACGAAAAGATCGGGAGCCTTATGGCAAAGGCTGGGAAAGCCCAGGAACTGCGCCCAGTCTTTGGCAAGCTGCGCGTCGTGCTCGAAGGCGGCTCCATCGATGTGAATGGCAGGGGCTCTTTGCTGACAACGGAAGAATGCCTGCTCAGCAAGACCCAGCAGCGGAATCCGGCGATGGAACGCAAAGACTACGAAAAGGTTTTCGCGGATTATCTGGGAATCCAGAACGTGATCTGGCTAGGCTCCGGAATAGCCGGCGACGACACTCACGGCCACGTGGATGACATCACTCGCTTCGTGGCTCCCGACACGGTCGTGACTGCGGTTGAGACGAATCCCGACGATCCCAATTACGAGCCGCTGCGAGAAAACATCCGCCGTCTACGCGCTGCGTCCGATCAAGATGGCAAGCCTCTCGGCATCATCGAACTTCCCATGCCCGCCCCGTTGATTTTTGAAGGACGCCGCCTGCCCGCCAGTTACGCCAATTTCTATATTGCTAACGGCGTGGTGCTAGTCCCGGTCTTCAACGATGCCAACGACCGCATCGCCCTCGACGCACTAGCCGATGTATTTCCCGACCGCGAAGTAATCGGAATCTACTCGGGAGATCTGATCTGGGGATTTGGAGCGATGCACTGCATGACGCAGCAGCAGCCGAAAACTTAGCTTTCAGCCGTCAGCTTTCAGCTTTCAGAAAAGATGCAACGGTAACGGTTACATCGCTCTAAGTAATGAGGAGCTGATCGATATGTTGAAAGGCTGACAGCTGAGGGCTGACGGCTGAAAGCTTACTTCCGATACTGGGTCGGCTGTGGACCCTTTTCCAGCATCTCGCGGTTCCAGATGGCTCCTTCGCGGGTATAGCTGGCGAGCTCGAAGTCCTGGGTCAGTTCCAGCGCATCCACGGGACAGGCGTCCTCGCAGAGCCCACAGAACATGCAACGGCTCAGGTCGTAGGTAAAGTTGGTGAGTTCCTTGCGGCGGGTCTGCTCGTTGCGTGCGCTCGTGACCACGATGAGGTTCTCCGGACAGGCGAGCGCGCACAAATCGCAGGCAATGCACATGGTCTCGTTGGTATCGGGATTCACATTCAGCCGCGGCGCGCCGCGATAGCGCTCGGCTACCTGCGGCCTTTGCAAAGGATATTGCTCGGTATAAATCTCCCTTGGATCCTGGTAGCGAAACGTGACCTTCAGGCCCTGTAGCAGGTCCAACAGGAAGACTTTGCGCAGCAGCTTGGGAATCCCCATAACGAACTAAGCATACCATCAACCCGAAATCCCAGAAACCTTGACTGGAATCGCCAGCGATTTTCTATGTCCGCGCACTCAACGGCTCTTCTCAGAGGTCTCTACTCTGTAAGTGATTGGACCGCGGCAAACACAAAAGGCAAGATCTTAAATCGCGGAGGTCGCCGAGAACAGCCGCAGAGCGCGCGGAGAAACCCGGTCAAGAAGCGAACTGGGGGATACTCTGAAACGTCAGCCCGAACTGCCTGCGAGATTTCGCTGTAGCGTGGCGCCATCGACTTCCTTTTCCCAACGCGCCAAAACCAGGGTGGCGACCCCGTTGCCGATCATGTTGACCAGGGCGCGGAACATACTCATGAAACGGTCGATGCCAAGAATCAGAGCCATGCCCGCGACCGGGATGGTGGGAATGACCGATAACGTCCCTACCAGCGCAATGAATGACGCCCCTTGCACTCCGCTGGCTCCCTTCGAGGTCAGGATGGCGACCGAGAAGATCGTCATCTGTTGCAGCAGAGTCAAATGCGTGTTGGTAGCTTGGGCCACAAAGAGCGCAGCCATCGTCATATAAATGCTGGTTCCATCGGTGTTGAAAGCGTACCCGGTCGGGACCACTAGTCCGACCAGCGACTTCGAGCAACCAAGCTTTTCTAGTTTCTCCATCAGCGTGGGGATCGCTGGCTCGGAGGAACTTATTGCCAGAACTAGCAAAATCTCTTCCTTGATGTAAAGCAGGAATTTGATTATGCCGAAGCCGGCCGCGCGAGCAATCGCGCCCAGCACCAACAGCACAAACAGAATGGAAGTCACGTAGAACGTGCCAATCAGCTTGGCCAGCGGCCCGAGCGCGACGATGCCATATTTTCCAACGGTGAAGGCCATGGCTCCAAAAGCGCCGATCGGGGCAAAGCGCATAAGAATATTGACGACGCCGAATACGGCGTGGGTGAGCGCATCGAACAAGTCGACTAAAGGCTTGCATCGTGGACCCACAGCCGACAGGGCAAAGCCAAATAAAAGAGCCACCAGCAGCACTTCAAGAATGTCCCCTTTGGCGAAGGCATCGACAACCGTGGTCGGAATGATGTGCATGAGAAATTCGGTTACACTCTGCGCCTTTGCCTGGCCTGCATACTCCGCGACAGCCTTGGCATCAAGCGTAGCTACATTCACGTTGAAACCGCTGCCCGTCTGCACGACGTTGCCCACCACCATGCCCATCAGCAACGCTAGCGTGGAAACGATCTCGAAGTACAGCAACGCCTTCCCGCCAACCCGCCCGACTTTCTTCAGGTCCTGCATGCCAGCAATGCCGGTGACGACCGTGCAAAAGATAATTAGCGAAATAATCATCGAGATCAGCTTGATGAAAGCGTCGCCCAGCGGTTTCATGGCGATCGCTTTGGTCGGACTGAAGTAGCCAAATCCAATTGCGAGCACCATGGCGAACAGCACTTGGACCCATAAACTTGTATAGAAGGGTTTCTTACGTGGCTTTAGCGACGAAATAGCGGCTGGGAGCGGCGTGTCTGAGACTTGCATCGTCAGGTCCTCGCTTTTCACGATGCCGTCAGCGGCTTCGTGCAAATCAGAGTTTCAACTTCCAGTGGCAATCTTTGGCGGTCTGGACTTTCCAGGGGTGCGCGCTGGCCATGGAATGAGGACCTGTGAACGATCGAACCAATCTTCTACCTGCCGCGACAGCGCCAGGCTCAGATCGGCGATCTCAGGATGGATTTTACATTACGGTGTCAACTGCTGTGCGGGACCTAAGCATCCTTGGTGAAGTTGGCGATGTAATCGCGCGTCTCTGGCCGTGTGGCCCGTTACAATGGTATGCCAAGGATCAATGACCATCGACGAACGACCTGCTGCCTCCGACGAATTCTGGATGGAAGAGGCTCTCCGCGCCGCACAACGAGCACTCGAAGCAGGCGAGGTTCCCGTCGGCGCGGTGGTTGTCTGTGCGGGTAGGATCATCGGCCGCGGCTGGAATCGCAATCTAACTAACTCCGATCCCACAGCCCATGCTGAAATTGTTGCCCTTCGTGAAGCTGGCGCGAACTTAGGTAATCACCGCCTCGGGGACTGCGAGCTGTTTGCTACAATTGAACCTTGCGCGATGTGCGCGGGTGCGCTGGTGCATGCGCGACTGAAACGCTTGGTATATGGCGCGGATGATCCGAAAGCCGGCGCGGTTCGTTCGGTGATGGAAGTGTTGAATCACCCCCAGTTGAACCATCGAACGGAAGTGCGCGGAGGGGTCTTGGCGGGCCGCTGCGGGGAGCTGTTACAGTCGTTCTTTAGAAGCCGTCGCGCGGAAGATCGTTAGTTCGAATACTAGGCATTTGTGAACGTATTTCGACAGTCGATGGCAAGTGACCGCCTGCCATTTGACTCGAGTTTTTCGACGCGGAGAGGTGCGTGAGCGGTTGAAACGATCCGCCTCGAAAGCGGACATACCTTAACGGGTATCGGGGGTTCGAATCCCCCCCTCTCCGCCAGTCTTTTGTTATCCGGCAGCTGCAGTGAGCTCCTGGTTACACTCCCACCTTCAACCGCTAACTTAATCCACGAGTTTCATTTTACAAACATCAGCCCATGAGGCACGGCGGAGGGGAACACGTATGCGTAAAGCATAACGATTATTCCGACAATGGAGCCCAGAGCTACGGAGTGCCACACCACGAAGCGGAAAATGATTCCTTCATTCCCCACTTGTTCGGTGGCAGCCGTCGCGATCGTAATGGATTGCGCGTCGACCATTTTGCCCATGACTCCGCCGGCGCTGTTCGCCGCGCACATAAGAATCGGATCGATGCCGAGTTGCTGCGATGTAATTCGTTGCAAGCTCCCAAACAGCGCATTGGAAGCCGTGTCGCTGCCGGTGAGCGCAACTCCAAGCCAGCCGAGGAATGTGCCAAAGAATGGATAGAACCAGCCAGTTCGCGTGAACGCAAGGCCCAGCACTGCGTCGAGACCCGAATACCGCGTGACGTAACCCAGACCCAGCATGAACGAGATCGCGATCATGGCCAGTCGCATGCGCACGAGCGTGCGCCAGAAGACTTTCGCGAGCCGAACGGGACTCAGCCCCAATAACAGTCCGGAAACAATGGCAGCGAAGAAGCAGCCTGTTCCAGTCGCCGACAGCCAGTTGAAATCGTATCTCGCCGGCTCGGCGGTCGGCTTGGTCACTACCGGTGCGGCACGATACACGGCATTGTGCAAGTAAGGCACATCCCAACCAGGAGGGCCCGGCCGAGTCTTACCGTCCGGAAGCACAACCCGAAAAGCCGGGGTGGTGGCTCGGTTCATGGCGAGTTTAATGGACGGAAGCCCCCAAAGAAGGACAAAGACGGACAGAATGGCGAAGGGCATCCATGCTCGCAAGACCTGCCCGGCGCTATAAGCATGCACTTTCACATATCCGTCGAACTTCTCCGCCGGCCACTCCCCGCCTACTTGATCGGCAATTTCGTCCGCGAGCGGGGATGAACGCGTTACGTCTTTGTCGTAATCGAAGCGCCAGATCCTTTTCGGCTTCCAGAAGCGGAGAAAGGTTACGACGGCAATAATCGAAACTACACCTCCCATAATGTCGACGAGGTTGCTATCGATGTAATTCGACCAGACGAACTGGGTTAGCGCAAAAGAAACCCCGACCACGAGAATGGCGGGGAAGACTTCAAAAGTTTCCTGCCAACTCACCATGGTCCGCACCAGCCAGAAAGGAACAATGACAGCCGTGAAAGGAAGGATGCGGCCAATCATCGCGTTGAGGTCGGACTCAGGCAGAGCCGTGACGGCCGCGAGGGTGTGAACCGGGGTGCCGATTGCACCCCAGGCTACCGGCGCGGTATTGGCAATTAAGTTCAACGCAGCGGCATGAAACGGCCTGAACCCGAGCCCAATCATGAAAGCCCCGGCGATCGCAACCGGTGCGCCGAAACCGGCTGCGCCCTCGATGAAAGCCCCGAAACAGAACGCGACTAACAGAACCTGCAACCGGCGATCGGCGGTGATTCCGGCAATCGATTCCTTCATGATTTCAAACTGCCCGGTCTCGACTGAAATGTCATACAGGTACACAGCCGCGAGAACGATCCAGGCGATCTTCAGCAGGCCAAAGGCTACTCCATACCCGAAACTCATCGCAGCCAGGACCAGCGGCATCTTGAAAAAGAGAATTGCAACTGCAATCGCCGTCAGCGCCCCAGCGATGGCGCACCAGTGCGGCTTGACTTTGAATCCGGCCAAAAGACTGAAAAGCACGATGATCGGAAGCGCCGCTACCAGCGTCGACAGCCACCAATGACCAAATGGATCGTAAGCCTGGGTCCAATGCATGACCTACTCCCTTCGAAGAGAGTTCAGTGCCTCATCGAATTGCGAAATTCGCCAGATATTCCTGGCACAGCTTACCTGCCTACGAAATCAACTCCACTCCCAGCTTTTTGGAACATTCACGTACGAACGATCCAGCGCGGCAATGGACGGGCAACCGAGCAGCCTGAGAGTCCGTTCTACATCAGTTCGCAAAATCTCAATCGCCCTCACCACTCCTGCTTCCCCCGCCGCAGCCAGACCGTACGCATAAGCGCGCCCACACAAAACCGCGCGGGCGCCCAGGCAGATGGCTTTGACCACGTCGGTTCCGCGGCGGATACCTCCGTCCATCAGTACCTCGATTTGACCGTTCACCGCCTTTACGACTTCGGGCAAAGCTCTCAGCGAGGCCGGAACACAGTCCAGCTGGCGGCCACCGTGATTGGAGACCACGAGGGCTGCCGCGCCCTCATCAACGGCGCGACGGGCGTCCTCGCCTGTCAAGACGCCTTTTACCACGATCGGTCCGCGCCAGTGCTCGCGAATCCAACGCAAGTCTTTCCAGCTTACCGCCGAACTGGCTAAGGCTGCGTTGATGTCGACCAGGGTCATCGGCCCCTGCCCGGGGATGATAACATTCGCAAGTCCAGGCAGGCCGCCATCGCGCAGGAAGCTGACCAACCATCTGGGATGCATCAGTAAGTGTGGGATATAAGGAACCTTTGCCAGCAAGCTGCCGCTGATCCACTCCTTCGTACCATTGCGCAAGTCCCGCTCCCGCATGCCCGAAACCGCGGTATCAATCGTGAGCACTATTGCGGAGAATCCGGCAACTCGCGCTCTCTCGATCACGGCCTCGGATGCGCCGCGGCCACCCATCAAATAAAGCTGGTAGAAGACTGGGCCTCCGGAAGCCGCTTTTACATCTTCCAACTTGTGCCCAGAAATTGTCGACAGAATATAGGCTGTGCCCGCCGCGCCAGCTGCCCGCGCGGCCACGACTTCGCCGCCCGGATGCATGAGACGGCTGTATCCCACGGGAGCGAGCAAGAAGGGGAGGGCAAGATCAAAACCCAGAACGCGCGTACACAGCTCACAACCTTCAGACACGACGGCATGACGCGGGCGGAAGGTTATGTCCTCAAACGCACGGCAATTCTCGCGGAGCGTGACCTCGCCTTCCGCACCGCCGTCGAGATAGTCGAAGACTGCCCGCGGCAATCGGCGGCGCGCGATAGGTCGAAAATCCTCGATGCTAACTACGCGGGGAGACGCGACTGCACGGGACGTTGTGGTCATCGACGATTCCAGTATCCGCGATTCCTCAAAAACAGTTAGCTATGGTACACCGGGAAACGAAAGAAGAGAAAACGGAAAGGTTTATATATCGATCTGCTTGTCGGTGTGCCGCTTCACATACCAGCATGGACTGTAGCCGAAGTGAGGAAACAGCGAACGAACGCACACCTGGTTTTCTGGCGGGGCATAATCGTACTCGGTCCTGCCATTCTTCTGGTGAATCGCATAATAGGGCTGGATGGTGACGGTGGAAAATGGATCGCGTCCGTTGGGAATCTTAAAACGTACTACAAGATAGTCCCCGGCGTACGTGCACGACGCCAATAAAAGCGCAATTCCAACAATACGAAGGAGTATGCCTTTCACGCGTTTCTTTCCCTAACCGGCTGTGACCTAGTTTCGTTCTTGATCGGTGCAAACTAGATCAATGCAAATCGGTGTAGACCCGTGGCGCAGTTCCCTAAACCACGAAGTACTTCGCCTGGGGATGATGAACCACGATGGCCGAGGTCGATTGTTCCGGCTCCAACAAGAAGCCAGTGGTCAGCTTCACGCCAACGTTCTCTTCGGGATGCAACAATGCAAACAGCTTGGTCTGATCTTCCAGGTTGGGGCACGCTGGATAGCCAAACGAATAACGCGAGCCTTGATATTTCTGATGGAACAGATCGCGAATGTGAGACGAATCCTCGCCCCCGATACCCAGTTCCTCGCGCATCTTCTTGTGAAGATATTCCGCCAGCGCCTCCGCGGTCTCAACGCTGAGGCCGTGAAGATAAAGATACCGCGTATACTCGCCGCCTTCGAACAAGCGCTGCGTTTCTTCTGACGCTTTCGATCCGATGGTCACCAGAGACAGCCCAAGAACATCCATTTTTCCAGAGCTTTTCGGAGCAAAGAAGTCGGAGATGCAAAGCTTGCGTCCCTCGCGCTGCCGGGGAAAAGTGAAACGAAGCAACTCGTGTGGCGCGGGCGCCCCCGCCTGCGTATCTTCATACACAATTACGTCGTTCCCGTCAGCCTGCGCCGGAAAATACCCATAGACGACCTTGGGCTCAAAAATCCCACTGGCAATAATCTCTTCCTGCAACTGCAGCTTGATGGGGCGAAACTTCTGCTCCACCAACCGCACATAATCTTCCTGCGACGCCGTCTTCAACTGCCACTGATTCTTGAACAACGCCGTATCGTTGATGTACTGAAACACCTCCCGCAGATCGAAATCCTTTCGTACCCTCACACCCCAGAATGGAGGCTTCGGAATGCTAGGAGCATCGCTGACCACCGCGCTTCGTTCAGCGAAAACCGGTCCGGTCTCGTCGTCCACCGCGGTCGCCTTCGCATATTCCTTCACCGTGCGGCCCTCTTGCAGGCGGGCCTGCTTCTTCCCATTCGCCGTGGCCAGGTCTTCCATGATATGCAGACCGGCGAAAGCATCATCGGCATAGAAAACTGCATTCGAATACTCGCGCCGCAGGTCGTCCTCTACATATTTTCTGGTCAAGGCCGCGCCGCCGCAGATCACCGGAAATCCCAGCTTCTGCCGCTCCAGATCTTGAATGACGTACTTCATCTCCAGAGTGGACTTCACCAGCAGCCCGCTGAGGCCGATGGCGTCGGCTTTGTGGTCCTGCGCCGACTTGATGATCGTATCGCCAGGCTGCTTGATTCCGAGATTTACCACCTTAAAGCCGTTGTTGGTCAGAATAATGTCGACGAGATTCTTCCCAATATCGTGAACGTCGCCCTTCACGGTTGCGAGCACAATGGTGCCCTTCTGTTGCGAGCCGGTTCTCTTTTCCATCTTCGGCTCGAGATACGCCACTGCTTGCTTCATGACGCCCGCCGAATCGAGCACCGACGGCAACTGCATTTTGCGCGCGCCGAACAATTCGCCCACGGTTCGCATTCCATCGAGCAGCACCGTATTAATCAACTCCAGCGGCGTGTACTCATGGAGCGCATCTTCCAGAAGTTCTTCCAGCGTTTTCTTGTGTGCTCCTTCGCCTACTGCCTTTTCGCCGTTGATAATCGCGAACTTCAACTTGTCATCGACTGAGAGCGTCTCGACGTGAGCGGTAGTCGCGCCCTGTATCTTGCCTTTGGTCGCGGCAAAATGCTGCATATACTTCTGCAGCGGATCACCATCCGATCGGTCCTGATAAATGAGCTTGCGAGCAAGCTCAACTTCTTCGTGAGGTATCTTGTATAAAGGATAGATTTTTGTGTAGTTGACGATGGCCATATCGAGGCCATAGTCCACCGCTTCGTGCATGAAAACTGAGTTCAACACCCGCCGCGGATACGCGTCGAGACCGAACGAAATGTTGCTGACCCCGAGAATCGTCTTCACGTCGGGCAGTTCTTGTTTAATCCGCTTGATTGCGTTCAGGGTCTCCATCCCTGCCGAACGATACTCTTCTTGCCCGGTCGAAATCGGCAGTGTGAGCGCATCGAAAATAATGTCCACCGGACGAACGCCGTATTTCGTCGTCGCCAGATCGTAAATACGTTTGGCGATTGCCGCCTTCTTTTCGGCGGTCAACGCCATGCCGTCTTCATCAATGGTGAGCGCAATCACCGCTGCGCCGTAGCGCTTCGCCATGGGCAACACTTTCGAAGTGCGTTTCTCGCCGTCTTCCAGATTGATGGAGTTGATGATGGCTTTTCCCGGAATACGCTTAAGGGCTTCTTCGACTACGTCTGCTTCCGTCGAATCGACGAGAATAGGCGCAGGCACGCGGGTCGCGACCTTTTCTAGGATGGTAGTGATGTAACCCTTCTCATCCTCGCCAACGATAGCGCAGCACAAATCAAGCATGTGCGAGCCCTCGTTCACCAGTTTCTTTGCCAGCGCCAGAATGTCGTCGTACTTCTTGCCGCGCACCAGATTGCGGAAGTGCTCGACGCGCGTCGTCGTGTTCATTTCCTCAGCGACGACCAGCGGCTTGGGATCGAGATCGAGAGGAACCGATGTGTAGGCGCTTGAGGCCGCAGCGGTCGGCTTGACATCGCGTTTGGCCGGTTCGACGCCAGAGACCGCATCCACCACGGCTTTCAGATGCTCGGGCGTCGTCCCGCAGCAGCCTCCGACGATGCGCACACCGTAGTCCTGAACAAAATGCTTGTGATATTTCGCCAGCTCTTCTGGCGTCAACTTGTAGACTGCGTGTCCGCCTTCATTCTGCGGCAACCCCGCGTTGGGCAGGACGGAAACATTCTTGGTCGAGTTCGCGCCCAGAAAGCGAACTGCATCATTCATCTCGACCGGGCCGGTTGCACAGTTGAGACCGATGATGTCTACGTCGAACACTTCAAGAGCGGTCAGCGCAGCGCCAATTTCCGTCCCCAGCAGCATGGTGCCGCTTTCCTGAAGTGTGACCTGGACCTGGACGGGCAGTCGCTTTCCACTTTTCTGCATCGCCTCAAAGGCGCCTATAACCGCGATCTTTGCCTGCAGAAGATCCTGAGCGGTTTCGATCAGAAGAATGTCGACTCCACCCTCGATGAGCGCGAGGGCCTGTTGTATGTAGGTCGCAACCATGTCATCGAATTTGATGTGGCCGAGCGACGGCAGCTTGGTCGTGGGGCCAATCGATCCCGCGACAAAGCGGGGCCGAGTTCTTGTGGAAAATTGTTGCGCGACTTCTTTGGCAATCTTGACCGCGGCGAGATTGATTTCCGCCACCCGGTCACCCAAGCCGAATTCACCCAGAACGATGCTGGTGCCCCCGAAGGTGTTGGTTTCCACAACGTCGCAGCCAGCGGCAAAGAAGTCGGCGTGGATGTCACGAATAATGTCGGGCCGGCTCAGCACCAACACTTCGCTGCAATTCTCCTTGCCCCAATAGTCGTCGAGGGTGGGATTGCGCGTTTGGATGTTCGTGCCCATCGCGCCGTCGTAAATGACGACGCGCTCGAGAACGGTTTGGAGAAAATCAGGCATTTCTAGCTTTCAGCGGTCAGCTCTCAGTCTTCTTCAGAAATCAATGATTAAGCGCAACCTTTTTGCATTCGGATTGTCGGGCCTCAGTTCTTCGATTCGTACATACCCTCGACCGCATATACGAACGCCGGTCCTCGGTTGGGGGACCGGCGTCTATGTCTTTCACACCGAAACTGAAAACCCTAGCTCCCTGGAACCGGCACTGCCGGCGCGCCACCCGCCACCTCAGCTTGATTGAACACCGCATTTGCTCCCATGTGTGCTGGCCGGGGGGCCAGCATCTGCTCCTTGCGGTAAACCAAATTGCTGGCGTTGAAAGTGGCGAGTTCGAAGCCGTGTCCGTGAGTGATCGCATCCGTGGGACACGCCTCGACGCAGTATCCGCAGAAGATACATCGGTTGTAGTCGATGTTATAAACCTTGGCGTAGCGTTCCGCCCCACTCACTCGATGCTCGGCCGTATTCTCCGCCGCCTCGATGTAAATGCAGTTCGAGGGACAAGATGCCGCGCACAGGAAACAGGCTACGCATTTTTCCAGTCCGTTCTCGTCACGCTGCAGAACGTGCACGCCGCGAAAACGCTCTTGGAACATAGCGCCACGAAGCGGTCCGGGACCATCCGGATAGTTCTCCACCTGGGTGGGCTGGAACATCTCCATGAACGTAATGCTCATGCCCTTGGCGATGGCGGCAATATTCTTTAGTACTGGCATCCTCACTAGTATATCGGAAGCCGTGCCGGGGCCGCAGGATTGGGCATTAAATGGCGCTAGCAACACGGCGGAAGGCTTAATTTGGCAGCCAGCGAAAGAGAACGGGACTGGGCTTTTCCAGCATGCTGCTAGAGATCCAAAACCGCAATAAAAAAAGGCCCGGCTCAGGAGGAGATTCGCGGGCCCGGGCCTTTCCCCACTGCCGCGCAGGAATTGTATGCAATTTCAGTATAAATGTCTACTATCTTTATGGACAAAGATGCATAGCGCCCAGCTTGGGCAATAGAAGAGAGACCGGAGAGGAGTTGGCTGGAACGCCGAATCGGCCACCCACACATGGTCTTCGGCTCACAGCTCAAGAGCCCGCAACGGCTCGCCCAGGCTCTGCATGAGTCGAGAGAAACCCGGAAGGTCCAAGGATTGAGGGCCATCAGAAAGGGCGCGCTCTGGGCAGGGATGGACTTCAACCATGAGCCCATCCGCACCCAGCGCTGCCGCTGCGCGAGACATAGGAGTAATCAAGCTCGGCCGTCCGGTTCCATGCGAAGGGTCGGCGATCACCGGCAGATGGGTTAACTCGCGAGCCAGTGCAATCGACGCGAGATCCAGCGTGTTCCGAGTCTCCGTCTCGAATGTCTTGATGCCACGCTCGCACAGCACCACATTAGGATTCCCGCCCGCCACGAGGTACTCAGCCGCCAGCAGCCACTCCTTCACGCTCGCCGAAGGACCGCGCTTCAAAAGCACTGGCTTATCTACTTTCGCTAGCCGGCGCAGCAACGCGAAGTTTTGCATGTTGCGCGCTCCCACTTGCAAGAGGTCCGCATGTTCGCAAATCACGTCTACATCTTCGGTGCTCATGACCTCAGTGACTACCGGGAGGCCGGTGTCTTGTCGGGCTTCCGCAAGCAGTCGCAGCGCCTCCACTCCGAGCCCCTGGAATTCGTAAGGGGATGTGCGCGGCTTGTAAGCGCCTCCGCGGAGCAATCGCGCTCCCCCGGCCTTCACCGCCCGTGCCGTCGAAAACAGTTGCTCCCGCGATTCGACAGAACACGGGCCCGCAATCACGACGAAGCTTCCGTCTCCGATCAGCACTCCACCGATGTTCACAACCGTCCGATGCGGTTTCACTTGGCGGCTTACCAGCTTGAAAGGCTGCGCGATGGCAACTACACCGTCGACTCCTGGTGCGGCCGCGAGAGCCTCCAATTCATGCCGGCGTCCGCCACTGCCGACCGCGGCAACGATGGTACGCTCTTCCCCACGCGTCACGTGCGCCTGGTATCCCGCCTCCTTCACGCGGTCAATCACGTGCTGAATCTCTGCTTCGGTTGCCCGCTCCCGCATGTTGATAATCATGTCTTCATGCTCCCCGGTTCCCTCTTTGTGCTAGCGGAATAACCCAATTAAATAACCCTTTCGAAGTCGTAACCGGACTTCGTCAGCGCGCATGCCAACTCTCCGTAGTGGTCGGGACCTCGGGTTTCCATGGTGAGGTCAATCGCGGTGTCGCCCAGCCCCACTCCGTAATGCGCTCGCTCGTAACTGGTCTCGACGATGTTCACGAGTTTCGTGGCAATCACGCCCGTAAGACGATTGAGGGCACCAGGATGATCCGGAAGATGAATTCGCAAGCGGACAAGCCTGCCATCCTTCACCAAACCTCGTTCGATGATCCGCGCCAGTAAGGTCACATCGACATTTCCGCCCGACACCAGGACAGCCGCTGTTTGACCGTGCAGATCAATCTTCGCGTGCAGAAGCGCCGCAACTCCGACCGCTCCCGCACCCTCCGCCACCGTCTTTTCCCTTTCGAGCAAGAACAGAATCGAGTTGGCAATCTCCTCTTCATCCACCACTACTAGATCGTCCACGTACCTTCGTACCAGAGGCAGCGTCTTCTCGCCAACCAAACGCACCGCGATACCATCGGCGATGGTGGATGCGGCGGGCAGAAGCACAGGGACTCTTTCGCGAAGGGCAGCAGACATCGATGGAAGCGAGGAAGTTTGAACCCCAATCAAACGTATGTGCGGTTGCATCTCTTTGAGGCCCACCGCCACGCCAGCGATGAGACCACCTCCCCCAACCGGCACAATCGCGGCGTCAAGCTGCGGCAGTTGTTCGAGCAGTTCCGGCCCCAGCGTGCCCTGGCCTGCTATGACGTCCTCGTCGTCGAATGGATGAATGAATGTTCGTTGTTCCTGGCAAGAATGCGCGCGCGCCGCCGTGTAGGCGTCGTCGAAACTGGTGCCGTGCAGTACGACTTCGGCACCATACCTCTGCGTAGCTGACACCTTTGCCAGTGGAGTCGTCATCGGCATCCAGATCTGAGCCTTCACTTCCAGGCGACCGGCATGATACGCCACGGCCTGAGCGTGATTGCCCGCGGAAGCGGCCACCAGGCCTCGGCTCCGCTCTTCGGCAGTCAGCATCAGGAGTTTGTTCAGCGCTCCGCGTTCCTTGAATGAACCGGTTCTCTGCAGGTTCTCGAGCTTGAGAAAAACTGGACCACCGGCTATGCGAGAAAGCTCATGCGACTGCGCCGCGGGTGAAACGCCAATGCTCGGACGAATCCGGCGAAGTGCGTTCTGGATGTCATCGAGTGTGACCATTTGTGACTAGAGCTCGGCAATCCTACGCTCATCCCAGCTCGGTTACACCGGCTTGAGCGATTCCAACTGGAACACGGTGCAGCCAGTTGCTGTACGCGGGCTCTCGACCGTAAACGGCGGAAAAGAATTTCTGCTGAATCTTTTCGGTGATCGGCCCGCGTCTGCCGCTGCCGATCGGTTTGCCGTCCAAGGCGCGAATTGGTGTTACTTCGGCGGCTGTTCCAGTGAAAAAAGCCTCATCTGCCGACGCCAACTCTTCTATGCGAAGGTCACGAACCTCAACCGGAATGCCAAGGTCGCGAGTGATCGCGATCACAGCCTCTCGCGTCACTCCCATCAAAATCGAGTGCCGGGCGTCGTTGGTTAGCACGATACCGTCTTTGACGAGAAACAGATTCTCGCCTGCCCCCTCGCTGAGATTTCCGTTCAGATCTAGCAAGAGAGCCTCGTCGAAGCCTTCGCGGACTGCCTCGCGCAAAGCCAGAATCGAGTTGATGTATTGCCCGCAAGCCTTCGCAGTGGTTGGCATCATGGCGGAGTGAAACTTGGTCCAACGCGATACGCCAATGTGCACGCCCTTGGTTAACGCTTCATCTCCATGCATCGTGTTCCATGGCCAGACGAGGATGGCGACATGCACCGGGCACCGATCGGGCATCAGACCAAGGCTCTTGCTGCCGTAATAACAAATTGGTCGGATATAACAACCCTCAAAGCCGTTCAACCGGATGAGGACGCACATCGCCTCCGTGAGCCTTTCCGGGGGAAACGGGATTCGCAGACCGTACACTTCCGCCGAGGCGCGAAATCGCTCAAGATGCGCGTCCACCCTGAAGATTGCGGGCCCGTCCTCGGTCTCGTAGCAACGGATTCCTTCGAACACTCCCGTGCCATAGTGAAGGGCATGCGATGAGACATGGACGGTGGCATCGTTCCATGCCACGATCTCCCCATCCATCCACACCCATTGAGTTTGCTCGAACATAGTTTCGGACTCCCGGGACGGATTGCCTAAACACCCCACAAACACTGGTCGGGATCGTTGTGCAGCGTGTGATCAGCACCGGTGAGCCAGTCTTCTCGCGTCGGGCTGCAGACATCGATTGCCACCACGTCCTCCAGCACTTCGGACGAATGCTCCGCGCCCGGCGTAATGGTGAGCATTTGATTGGGCCGCAGCATGACGTCACCGGAAACGAAATGAAATCGCCAGCACCCTTTGAGCAGAATGATGACTTCCTCATTCTCATGGCGGTGGGACCGCGTGGACGAACCCTTGGCGACCTCGAGCCGGGCCACGCTCATATTTTCTCCTTGCGCGACCGTGCGTCGGTAGAGTTCAGTCACCGCCTCCGGTTGCATTAAATTCCAGTCGTATACCTGCATGGTTTCTGCCTCTTCTTCTCGTCAATCAGCGCCGCTAGAAACAAACTCGGCGGCTGGCTGAGATGTTTTCTCCGGAGTCCCCTCGGGATTGATGCGCACTGGATCCAGGAAAGTCATGAGCTCGCGCAAACGCCCTCCCACTTGCTCGATGGGATGGGTTTGCTCACTCTTGCGTGTGGCGTTGAACCACGGACGTCCAGCTTCGTTCTCCGCGATCCACTTGCGAGCGTATTCACCGCGCTGAATTTCGCCCAGCATGCGGCGCATGGTCTTTCGGGTTTCGTCAGTGATCAGCTGCGGCCCGCCGGTGTAATCGCCATGCTCGGCCGTGTCGCTGATCGAGTACCGCATGTAGTTCAAGCCCCCGCGGTACATCAGATCCACGATCAGTTTGAGCTCGTGCATGCACTCGAAGTAAGCGATCTCAGGTTGGTATCCCGCCTCGACGAGAGTTTCGAAGCCGGCCTTCACCAGCGCGCTCACGCCTCCGCAAAGAACGGCTTGCTCGCCGAAGAGATCAGTTTCGGTTTCTTCGCGGAAGGTGGTCTCGATGACGCCAGCTCGTGTGCATCCCAGCGCCTTCGCGTAAGAAAGTGCCAGGGCCTTCGCCGATCCGCTGGCATCTCGGTAGACAGCCAATAACGCAGGCGTTCCTCCGCCGTCGACAAATACCTCACGCACCCGATGGCCCGGCGACTTCGGGGCAATCATGATTACATCCACGTCGGCGGGCGGCTGGATGGTGGCGAAATGGATATTAAAACCGTGCGCGAAGAACAAAGTCTTTTCCGCAGTGAGGTTGGGTGCGACCGCTTCGCGGTAAATGCCTGGCTGAGTTGTGTCGGGCGCAAGAAAAACGATGACATCTCCCCAGACCGCAGCTTCAGCAGGCGAAACCACGCGCAGACCCTCAGCCTCAGCGCGGGCGCGTGATCTGCTTGTGGCGGAGAGCGCTACCACCACCTGCACTCCGCTGTCGCGAAGATTCAGAGCGTGCGCATGACCCTGCGAACCGTAGCCGATCACCGCGACTTTCTTGCCGCGAATGAGCGCCAGGTCGGCATCGTTGTCGTAGTACATTTTTGCCATCGTTATTCTCCTTTGAACTTTGTTTTTCGAGATGTGCTCAGCTGTGCTGGCCCACTCGATCTGTTATTGACAGCATCGGCCGTCTTCATCTGACGGGATGTACTCCGCATTTCCCGCGCCATGAGCCGGCGGATCCAGCACTTTTAGCAGCCGCGCCACCAGCCGCTCACGACCTCCGATCATGTGCAGACCACTCTCGCGTTGATGTTCCTCCAGAGTTTTTTCCAACTTCTCCTTCAGGTTGTCCATACTTACCTCCACTAAATGAATTACTAAACCGAATACGACACCGATTCGTCCTCCAATGAATCGTCTTGACCAGATGCGTTTGCCGACGCCTCAGGCCTCGGGCCGCGCGTCATCGCGACGCGGCCGGTTCGCGCCATCTCAAGAATGCCGTAGCCGCGCAATATCTCGACCAGACCATCGATCTTATCCTCAGCGCCGGTAGTCTCAATCACCAGCGACTCGCTGTTCACGTCGACAATGCGGGCGCGAAAGACGTGCGTCAGTTGCATGATTTCGGCGCGTGTTTCCGGGGTGGCGGCCACTTTGATCATGGCCAGATCGCGAAACACCGACGGAGTCGAGGTCACGTTTTCGACGCGCTGCACGTGCACCAGTTTGTAGAGGTTGGCCTCGATTCGTAGAGCGCCAGCTTCGTCGGTATCGACAACGATGGTCATCCGCGAGACGCCCGGTTTCTCCGTATGCCCGACCGTCAGCGACTCGATGTTGAAACCGCGCCGGCGAAATAGCGATGCCACCCGGTTCAGCACCCCGGGCTTGTTCTCTACCTGAACCACCAGTGTCATCAGCATGTTTCCTCACAAGTCCTGAGCAGTTTCGACCAGCGGACTGGGACGGCGAATCATGGCGTGAAGGTCGGCGCCCGCGGGCACCATCGGGAAAACCGAATCCTCCTGCTCCACGCAGAAGTTGATCACGTAGGTACCGCGATGTTCACGCGCCTCGCGGATCGTTGGAACCACATCTGCGCGCCGCCTCACTGCTGCGCCAGGCAAGTCGAACGCGCCGGCGAGCTTCACGAAGTCCGGACTGTAAAGCGGCGTAGCCTTGTAGCGTCGTTCGTAGAAAAACTCCTGCCACTGCCGTACCATGCCCAGATAACCGTTGTTGATAATCGCAACCTTGATGTCAAGGCGCTCCTGCGCGATGGTGGCCAGTTCGGCCATCGTCATCTGAAAACCGCCGTCGCCAGCGACAACCCAAACTTCCGCGTCGGGCCGCGCAAACTTTGCGCCGATAGCGGCAGGCAGAGCAAAACCCATCGTGCCCAAACCACCCGACGTAATCAGGGTGCGTGGCTGGTCGTGCTTGTAATACTGCGCCTCCCACATCTGATGCTGGCCGACATCCGTAACTACGACTGCTTCTCCAGACGTCTCACGCCACAGATCATTCACTACGTGCGCGGCATAGAGATGGCCGTCGTCTGGCAAGTTCTGAATGTCCCGTACTGCCGAGTCGCCTTTCAGTTCATGAATTCGGGATAACCATGGCTCGCGATTGCCAGCATCGACGCGCGGCAAAAGTTCACCCAGCACCTGACGTAAATCTCCGATGAGCGCCACATCGATCTTCACGTTCTTGTTAACTTCAGCCTGATCGATTTCGATGTGGATCTTCTTCGCCATCGGGGCGTAGGTCTTGAGATTGCCGGTGACACGATCGTCGAAGCGCATACCGAACGCCAGCAGTAGATCCGCTTCCTGAATTGCCGTGTTGACCCAAGCCTCGCCATGCATGCCCATCATCCCAAGGTTCAAGGGGTGCGACGCAGGGAAAGAACCAATGCCGAGCAGCGTCATCGCTACCGGAGCCTGAGTCCGTTCGGCGAAGGCGCACACCTCGCGCATCGCGCCTGAAAGCAGAATGCCGTGACCCGCCAGAATCACGGGACGCTTGGCATGATTAATTAACTCGAGCGCTTCGCCATATTGAGGCGCGGCCGAACTCGCTGCCAGACAACAATTGCGGTGCCGCGGCTCGGCTGCATCCCAATCGAATTCGCAACTTGCCTGCTGGGCATCTTTAGTGACATCGATCAGCACTGGTCCGGGGCGTCCCGATTTCGCCAACCAGAAAGCTTCGCGCATCGCCGGTGCAAGATCTTCGGCTCGCGTGACGAGATAGTTGTGTTTGGTAATCGGCAGCGTGATGCCCGTGATGTCGGTCTCCTGAAAAGCGTCGTAGCCGATCAACTTGCTGCCAACTTGGCCAGTGATGCAAACCATCGGAGACGAATCCATCATCGCGGTGGCGATGCCCGTGACGAGGTTGGTCGCGCCCGGCCCCGAAGTGGCAATGGCGACTCCAACTCCCCCGCCGGCGCGAGCATAGCCGTCCGCCATGTGAGCCGCGCCCTGTTCGTGGCGCACCAGCACATGGTGGATTTCAGGGTATTTACAGAGCGCGTCGTAGGCGGGCAAAATCGCTCCACCCGGATAACCGAAGATGTGCTTCACGCCTTCCTGCTTGAGGCATTCCCAGATAATCTCTCCACCGGTTTTTTTCATAAGTCCTCGCGCACTAATTCGTAACCGCACCTAGCGCCGCCGAAGAAACATGCCGCGCGTATTTCGCCATGACACCGGTCCGGTAAAGTGCTTCCGGGGGCTGCCATGACGCCAGCCGTTTCCGAATTTGTTCGTCGGAAAGCTCTACTCGAAGTTCACGGCGCCCCACATCGAAAACGATGACATCTCCATCTCGAACCGCGGCAATAGGGCCGCCAGTGGCCGCTTCCGGCGCGACGTGACCTGCCATCAAGCCACGAGTCGCTCCAGAGAAACGGCCGTCCGTCAGCAACGCCACCGAATCGCCCAGGCCTGCACCCACCAGCGCCGCCGTCACTCCCAGCATCTCGCGCATGCCGGGTCCGCCGCGCGGCCCTTCATACCGGATGACGAGCACGTCCCCAGCTTGAACGCGTCCCTGCTGAACCGCTGCGAACGCCGCTTCCTCACTGTCGAAAACTCGCGCCGGTCCGCGATGATGAAGATGTTCGTGTCCTGCAACTTTCACGACACATCCTTCCGGAGCAAGATTGCCTTTCAAGATGACAAGGCCGCCAGTCGGCTTGATAGGATTGCCGAGTGGACGCACAACCTCCTGCGCCGCCGCCTCGGTCGCGGCCTGCGCTTCTTCAGCGATACTCTTACCGCTGACAGTGAGCGCGTTCCCGTGCAACAGTCCGGCTTCATTAAGCCGCTTCGCGACCAACCCAGTCCCGCCCGCATGATAAAGATCAGTAGCGACGAACCTTCCACCGGGTTTGAGGTCGGCCAGCAAAGGCACGCGCTCCGAGATCCGATCAAAGTCATCCAAAGAGAGGCCCACCCCAGCCTCGTACGCGATCGCCAGAAGATGCAACACGGCGTTGGTCGAGCCGCCGGTCGCAGCCACACTCGCAATGGCGTTCTCGAACGCTTCGCGCGTGAGAATCTGCCGCGGCCGAAGGTCATTCTTCAGCAGCTCCATCACTTCCGCACCCGCTGCCTGGGCGACGTCTGGCTTCCTAGCGTCAAGCGCAGGCACGCTGGCACTGCCCATCGGCGAAAGCCCGAGAAACTCACAGACCATCGCCATGGTGTTCGCGGTGAACTGTCCGCCGCAGGCGCCCGCTCCCGGACACGCGCTGTTTTCCATCGCCAGCAAATCCGCGTCGCTCATCCGCTTCTGTGCGTGTGCTCCCACGGCCTCGTAGACATCTTGAATCGTGACGTGGTGCCCGTGGTAACTGCCGGGGGCGATCGATCCGCCATACAACACGAGGCCTGGAATATTCAACCGCGCCAGCGCCATGATTGCTCCGGGAATCGTTTTATCGCATCCCACCAGCGCGACGATGCCGTCAAACTGATTGCCGCGCGCGACCAACTCAATCGAGTCAGCGATCACTTCACGGCTGACCAGCGACATTTTCATTCCTTCGGTCCCCATCGTGATCCCGTCGGAGATGGAAACCGTGTTGAACTCCATCGGCGTTCCCCCAGCGGAGCGGATCCCTTGCTTGACTGAGGCCGCGAGCTCGCGCAGGTGATAGTTGCAAGGGCCGATCTCAATCCAGGTGTTGGCTACTCCGATCAGAGGCCGTTTCAGGTCTTGATCCGTGAAACCAACCGCTTTCAACATGGCGCGAGCCCCCGCCCGGCTAGGCCCTTGAGTAAGAGCCGCACTGTTGAGTTTCGGTTCGTTCATTCCGCGCTCCATTTTTCGGACGATCAAAAAGCCCGCAAAAAACTCAAGGCCATCATCTTTTCTGGATGATGGCCTCTAGTTTGAATCTCTTCTGGGCTACATCATCCGCTGGCTCCGGGTGTTACAGCTACACCCGTAATAATAAAAATCCCCAGCAGAATGAGTACCCGAGATAGCTCCGCCCGTAACCGAAGGATCGGTTTCCACGACGACAACGACGCTTGGGCGAAACTTCGCATAATTGCCAGCTAAGGCATCTTGGATTCCCAATACAATCGCATCTTTCTGGAAAACTGTCAACGGCCTAATGAAAGTTGTAATCTTGATTCCTCATGGACAACAAGGCCATCGCCGGCATTCTCTACGAAACCGCCGACCTGCTCGAAATCGACGGGCAGGATTCCTTCCGCATCCGTTCCTATCGCAATGCTGCCGAGGCCATTGAAGCCTTCCCCCAGCAGATCGCAGACCTGATCAGCGAGCCAAAGAAGGTCCTTGCCATCCCCGGCATCGGCAAGGGAATGCTCTTGAACCTGCAAGAAATGTTCAAGGAGGGTCGGCTTTCGCTGCACGCCGAGATGCTCAAGAAATACCACCCTTCGATGCTCCACTTGCTCAAGATTCAAGGACTCGGTCCCAAGACCATCGCCCTAATCTGGAGCGCCTATCACATTTGCGATCCCGAAGGTGTCGAGAAGTTAGCCCAGGAAGGCAAGATTCGCACGCTGCCCCGCATGGGCGAAAAGCAGGAGCAGAAACTGCTCAAATCGATTCAGGATTATCGTCGCATCGCGGGACGGTTCCTTCTGGACACGGCGGAAGCTCAGGCCGGGAAAATCATTGAACATCTGCGCGCTTATCCTGGCATCGAAAATATCACACCCGCCGGCTCCCTGCGTCGGGGACGCGAAACGGTAGGCGACCTCGACATTCTGGTGACGGGAAAAGCTTGCTGCGACGACGCAGAACGACAAAAACTGATTGACCACATCATCAAGCTGCCTGGCTTGATGGACATCATCGCCCGCGGCGAAAACAAAGTAAGCTTTCGCATGCGCGGAGGAATGCAGGTCGATGTTCGCCTCCTCTCTCCAGATTCCTTCGGCGCAGCCATGCAGTACTTCACCGGCAGCAAGGCCCACAACGTCGCCCTGCGCCAGCGCGCCTTAAAGATGGGCTACACCTTGAGCGAATACAGCCTGGCGCAACTTGACAACGAAAAACCCGTCGCCGGGAAAAGCGAGGAAGAGATCTACGCCAAACTGAAGCTGGATTACATTCCTCCCGAACTGCGCGAGAACATGGGAGAAATTGACGCTGCTGAAAAGCACACGCTGCCCACGTTGATCGCGCAAACCGATCTGCAGGGCGACGTTCACATGCATACCGTCGAAACCGACGGCCGCAACACCATCGAAGAAATGGCCGAAGCCGCCCGCGCCCACGGATATAAATACATGGCCATCACCGACCACTCCAAGAATTTGGCATTCGCCAACGGGCTCGATGACCAGCGCGCATTGGAGCACATCAAGCGCATCCGCGCCGCTAACGAGAAGATCGACGGCATCCGCATCTTCGCTGGAATCGAAGTTGACATTCTGGCCGATGGCACACTCGATCTCTCCGACTCCGTGCTCGAGCAAATGGATCTAGTCATCGCCAGCGTGCATTCGCATTTCAACCAGAGTCCCGCCGAGATGACTGATCGCCTAATCAAAGCGGTGGAAAATCCTAACACTTCATTTCTCGGGCATCCTACCGGACGCCTGTTGCTCCGCCGCGATGCCTACCAGTTCGACGTCGATGCCGTATTGAAAGCCGCTGCCAAACGCAAGGTCGCGATGGAACTCAACGCGTATCCCGACCGGCTCGATCTTTGCGACCGCCATCTTCGGCTGGCGAAACAATACGGCGTCAAGATCGTGATCAACACTGATTCCCACCACACGTCGCATCTCGACAAGATTCACTATGGCGTCTTACAAGCGCGCCGTGCATGGTTGACTAGAGATGACGTGCTCAACACTCTTCCCGCCCAACAATTCAGCAAAGCCATGAAGCACGCATGGTAGGCGCGGCACATGACCGCGAATCAAGCTGGAAGAAGGTAGCCTTGTCGTGGAGCAGCGGTAAAGACAGCGCCTGGGCACTGCATCGACTCAGGCAACACCCTGAGATTCAGGTAACAGCGCTGATCACGACCTTCAACTCCGAAGCCGACCGTGTGGCCATGCATGCGGTCCGGCGTGCGTTGGTCGAAGCGCAAGCCGAACGAACCGGGCTTCCGTTATGGGCAGTGGAATTGCCATGGCCATGTTCTAACCTAGAATACGAAGATCGGATGCGCGCCATGTGCCAGCGCGCAACGGCTGAGGGAATCACGGCGATGGCATTCGGAGACTTGTTTCTTCAGGACATTCGCGATTACCGGGTGCGGCAATTGCAGGGCACCGGGCTCGATCCGTTATTTCCGGTATGGCAAATTCCTACGGAACAACTGTCTCGCGAAATGATCGCAGCCGGCGTGAAAGCAAAGATTACGTGCGTCGACCGCTCGAGGCTCCCGAAATCCTTTGCGGGTCAGGACTATGACTTGCGCTTGCTGCAATCCCTGCCTGCGGGGATCGACCCATGCGGCGAGAACGGAGAATTTCACACCTTTGTGTGCGATGCGCCCGTGTTCTCTCGCCCCATCGAAGTGCGAAACGGAGAAGTCATCGAACACGACGGATTTGTATTTGCTGACTTGCTTCTCGTGTCCTGAGCCCACGAACGCTCGACAGTTTTAATGAATTGCGAAACGCCAGAGCCGCCGACTCGGGCCCCAATTGTTACAGCCCGGTTAAAACGGGCTCTCATCGGGAGAGATCGCAGACGAAACTACACTCTTCAAATTACAATTGGCCTGCAGTGCGTGTTCCCCACAAAGCTCAATGGCAAAGACGATTCCCACGCGCAACCCAGAAGTAATCACCGCGAGGACGGCCGCGAAACAGCCGAACCGCCGCAACGGGCGAGGCCGCACCGCCAACAACCCAGCCACCGCGCCAGTCGCTTCCGCTTTCGACGATCCCGAACTCTACATAAATCGCGAGTTTAGTCTTCTGGACTTCCAGCGGCGCGTGCTCGAGGAAGCGCAGGACGATACCGTCCCCTTACTCGAGCGCGTTAAGTTCCTGTCCATCGTCGGCTCCAACCTGGACGAGTTCTTCATGGTGCGCGTGGCTGGGCTCAAGCGACAAGTCGAGAAAGGCGTGCTCGAGTGCGGGCCAGATGGCATGACTCCTTCGGCGCAGCTCGCTGCAATCCGCGAGCGTATAGCCGGCCTGTTCAAAGAAGCTCATGAATGCTGGCAGTCGCAGGTCATGCCGTCCCTCCGGAAGGCCGGCATTGAGGTCGCAGATTACTCGCAGTTGACGCCCACGCAGCGCTCGGTCTTAAACAAGTATTTCCATGAGACGGTTTTCCCCGCGCTGACTCCGTTGGCGTTTGATCCCGGCCGGCCTTTTCCTCATATATCGAACCTCAGTCTGAACTTGGCGGTGCTGATCCGCGACAAAGAAGGCGTGGAACATTTTGCCCGAGTCAAGATCCCGAATTCCATTCCTCAACTGGTCGCCGTGAAACCGCTTCCACACGAGAAAGGCGCTGACACCAAGAACCCACGGCGGTGTTTTATTTGGCTGGAGCAGTTGATCATGGCCAACCTGAAGCTGCTGTTCCCCGGCATGAAAGTGCTCGAAGCCCATCCCTTCCACGTAACCCGGGACGCAGACACTGCGATCCAGGAGCTTGAAGCGGGCGATTTGTTGGAGTCTGTGGAAGAAGGCGTCTGGCAGCGGCGTTTCGCTGACGTCATCCGTCTGGAAGTCAACGAAGCCATGCCGCCGTCGGTGCTCAAGATCTTGATGGAAAATCTTGAAGTCAATCGCGACGATGTTTACCGGATAGCCGGACCCCTAGCGCTTACCCGGGTGCGGTTCCTGGCGGCGGATCGTCCCGAGCTGAAAGATCCGCCGTTTGTCCCCGCGATCCCCGCCGCCCTCGAGTCCGAAGAGGACAGAGACGATATATTCGCCGCCATTCGCCGGCAAGATATTCTACTTCACCATCCCTTCGATTCCTTCCAGCCCGTCGTTTCCTTGCTGCAGCGAGCTGCGAAAGACCCGGCCGTACTGGCTATCAAGGTAACTCTTTATCGCGTGGGCCGGAATGCACCGGTGGTGGAGGCCTTGCTCGAAGCGGTTGAAAATGACAAACAGGTTGCGGTGCTGGTAGAACTCAAGGCGCGCTTTGACGAGGAGAGCAACATTGAGTGGGCACGAAGACTGGAGCGCGAAGGCGTGCACGTCGTCTACGGGTTGCCGGATCTGAAGGTCCATTGCAAGACTGCGCTGGTCGTGCGTCAGGAAGGAAATGTGATCCGGCGTTACGTGCATTTATCCACCGGAAACTACAACAGTGTTACGTCGCAGCTTTACACCGATCTCGGAATGTTTACGTGCGACGAGGAGATTGGTGCCGACTGCACCGACCTGTTCAACTATCTCACCGGTTATTCTGCCAAAGCCGAGTATCGAAAACTGCTGGTCGCGCCCATTAAACTGCGAGAAGAGTTGGAAGGGATGATCCTGCGTGAGATCAAGCATCAACGCAAGGGCGAGCAGGGACATCTGATCTTCAAGATGAACGCTCTCGTGGACAAGCGCGCGATCCGCTTGTTGTATCAAGCATCGCAAGCAGGCGTACAGGTGGACCTGCTGGTTCGTGGGATTTGCTGCCTGCGTCCGGGGATCAAAGGTGTGAGCGAAAACATCCGCGTGACCAGTATTGTCGGGCGTTTCCTCGAGCATAGCCGGATTTACTACTTCCGGAACGCGGGCCAGGAAGAAATCTACCTCGGCAGTGCCGACCTGATGCCGCGCAACCTCAATCGCCGAGTCGAGGTAGTGTTCCCCGTACGTGATCCCAAATTAATCCGCCATCTCCGCGACGACGTTCTAGCCACTTACCTGGCTGACACCGTTAAAGCGCGGCACATGCACCCGAACGGCAGCTATTCGCGAAGTTCGATCCGAGCAGCGCACCCAGTTCTTAATAGCCAGGAATCGTTCATCGAGCGCGCGGTGAGCCATTCGACGAGTTGATGCGAAGTTACGCGATGCCCCCGTAGACCCGCACGCCCCTGTCCGGGCGCCCGCCCGAAGTGCGGCAGAATCCGGTTGAACCGGACAGGACTTTCCCCGGCTACTGCAGCTTCGCATACTCCGCCTTGGCTTTTTCAGGATGGGGATGTCCGAGTCAGCGTCTTTCCACAGCCCGCAAACCTCCGCACTAGCGCTACGTCTAACCGAATCTGAGTAGGCATAGAGGCCGACAGGACGTATCGCTCCGAAGGTTTCGCCAAATTGAGCGGAGCTTCTCACTTGCGCACTAAACGGACATTGTAGTAGCATCACCGCGACAAGTAGGAGAACATGACCAAAGTCCGTCTTTCAAGAGCCGAAACACGAATCCTGGAGCAGTACTGGAAACTGGGGACCCGTTCTGTCCGCGAGATTCTTGAGAGTTTGCCCGAGGACGAACGCGTTGCTTACACCACCGTTCAGACGCTGGTTTACAGGCTCGAGGAGAAAGGCGCATTGCGCAAAGTGAAGAAAATTGGCAATGCGCAATTGTTCGAACCGGCAATCGACCAGAGCGAGCACCGCAGCGGGCTGGTTCGCGATCTCCTGGATTTATTCGGCGGCTCCCCTCGCCTGCTCGTCTCCAATCTCCTCGAAACGGGCACGATCACGCTACGGGACTTAAAGGCCCTGCAAAACGCGGCGCCCGGCAGCAGGAACAATCGCACTCGCGGAGGGAAAAGCCGTGCATGAGCACATCGCGCGCGTGTTGTATTACTGCCAAGTTCACCTCCTCTATGCCTCAATCGTCTGGTTGGCGGCTTGGGCTCTGACTTCGATCCTGCCTGGCAGCGCCACTACGAAGTATTGGATCTGGGTAGCGACGTCGCTCAATTTCATCTTGCCGCTGGGAGCAGTGCTCGACAAACTCTGGGCGCCGTATCTCTCGTGGGCCACCCCGCTAAGCGCGATCGGCGCCGTAGGTGTTGTCATCTCCGAAAACGTGCCGGCCGCCATGGCGCTCGCCGCGGTGTGGTTGCTAGGTGCCGTCTTGATGTTTACCCGGCTTTGCTTGCGGATACGGGCGGACCATCGCGATGCCCAGCCCACACCCGTTCAAAGCGCTCTTGAGTCGAGGCGGACTTTCCTTACTCATGGCGTACCGGTAAGGTTCGCTGGGACTCGGCAGGCCCCCGCCGTGGACGGGGTTCTCCGTCCTCATATCTCTCTTCCCGATGGAATCGAGCGCTTGCTGAATGAAGATGAACTCAACGCTGTCCTCATCCACGAGCTGACCCACGCAAGAAGGCGCGACAATCTAATACGCCTTATTCATGAGGTCGGGCTTTGCGTTCTATGGTTTCATCCACTCGTCTGGATCACCGGCTCTCGCCTTGCCTTGTATCGAGAGCTTTCCTGTGACGAGTCTGTGATTCAGAGCGCCCATGGTGGAGACTTGGTTTCCGCATTAGCGAAACTTGCCAACCCGGAAGATGCGTTCTTGCTACAGGCATCGGCTTCGTCGTTGATAAGCCATCGTCTTGCCCGGCTGGCTGCACCTCGGCCCCCGCGGACGCGCCTGGCAGCGAACACGGTGTTAACTGCGGTGTTCGGTGTTGCACTTCTCGCGGGCGTTGTGGGAACGGTGGCGCACACAGCTTGTTGTTTCGTTGTCAGGTGTCCTTCGCAGTTTGCTGGCAATCGAAAGGCGACTCTACGATGAGGCACACTTCTAAACTGTCTGGAGTTGGGCTAGTTTCAGTTGCGCTGCTGGTCGTCTTGGGAACAAGTCTCGCCGGTCAGGGACAAACCCAGAATGAGGCTCCGCGCCCTGCGCGTTCCCGAGCAGACGAGATGCTGGATATGTGGAACGCAATCGGCAACAAACTCGTCGCCATGGCTCAGGATTTTCCCGAAGACAAATACGATTTCAAGCTGCAGAAAGACCAGCGCACCTTTGCAGAAAATCTTCTCCATGCCGCCGCACTGGATTTCGTCCTGATACGCAGGATTTCCGGATCAAACCTCGGGCCCGACTTTGGCGAGGGCGACAATCCTTCGCGTGACGCTTTCAAGACCAAGGCCGACGTAGTGAAGTTCGTGCAGGAGGCCGTCGCGGACGGAGCACAAGTGATTCAACAGCAGGGCGACGCTGGGCTGGACAATACATCGAAATTTTTCGGGAACCGGCTGGCCCACAATTCCTACATCTGGGCTTCCGCCATCGAGCACAGCGGCGAGCACTACGGCCAGCTTGTGGTCTACTATCGCGCGAACAACCTGGTGCCGCCGGACTCTCGGCGGAATCAGGCGCAGCCGCCGGCCGCACGTGCAGTAGATCTGAAGGCGTCCGATGGCACCATCCTGAAGGCAAGCTACTTTTTCGCCGCAAAGCCAGGCCCCGGTGTGTTGCTGCTTCAGCAGAGCAACCGGACGCGCAAGGCTTGGGATGAACTGGCTGGGCAACTGGCGGCGGCTGGAATCAACACGCTTACCCTGGATCTGCGCGGATACGGCGAAAGCAGCGGCACACGTTCTAACCGACGGACGGATGCTGGCGACATTGACACGGCGTTTCAATACTTAGTTTCGCAGCCAGGCGTCCAGCGCGATGTCATCGGCGTGGGAGGATCCGGGGCACTCGGCGTCGACCGTTCCGTCGAGGTAGCGCGTCGACACTCTGCTGAGGTGAAATCGCTGGCATTGCTTTCCGGAGAGACCTTCCCAGACGGCCTGCAATTCCTACGGCAGGCATCACAATTGCCCGCGCTGTTCGTCATGTCTGACGACGATGAATACCCGCCCACGCAAGAGGCGATGGAATTGCTCTACATCACCTCCTCCAACCCGGGCAAGAAATTCATCCGCTACTCTGCAGCGCAAGACGCACCTTGGCTATGGTATGAAACCGCAGATGTCAGCAAAGTTCCCGCCAACGGCGGCCACGGAACTGACCTGTTCAAAGTCCATCCGGAGCTGCCGGGCATCATCGTGAGTTGGTTCGTGACTACGCTGATCAAAACGCCAGGTCACGCGCCGGCGGACACCGTGGCATCTGCCGCGATCCTCAATCAAATCGAGCAGCCCGGCGGAGTCGCCCAGGTCACGCAGCAACTGATGCAAGCCCGCCAAAAAGATCCTCAGGCGCAGTTGTGGCCGGAAGTGACCGTCAGCATCATAGGCCAAGACCATATGCGCGCGGGCGAGCCGAAGGCAGCGATCGAAATCTTCAAGCTCAATCTCCTCGCTTATCCGGACTCGGCCGACGCGCACGATGACCTTGCCGATGCCTATTTGGCAGATGGGCAGAAAGATCTGGCGCGGCAGTATGCCGAAAAGGTATTGGCCATGCTGGATTCCCATGCAGCACCAGCATCGTCATGGTCCGATACGGAGCCGCGCCGCGGTGAGATTCGTCATGACGCGCAGGATGTAATCCAGAAGTTAAGTGCGGTTCATTGACGAGCGTATCCTGGCTGGACAGCAGTGTTCTTCGAAGGTTATTACCAATCCAAAAGCTTCTACCATCCAATGGGCAGTGACGCGGTGATAGGGAGGATCGAGTTTGTATGCGCAAACTTTGTACGCTGTTGGCCACATTGTTTTTCGCTCTGTCTTCGGCTGGGGAACTCGCGTCGCCCACTGTCGTGACGCTAATAAAGGCCGCCCGGCTGCTCGATCCTCGGACTGGAAATGTGCTTTCGCCCGCAGCCGTACTCATTGAAAACGACAAGATCAAAGAAGTCGGTTCGCCTTCGCAAGTGCAAGCGCGTGCACCGGCCGGCGTCCAGATAATTGATCTAGGCAGCGCAACCTTGCTGCCCGGGCTGATTGACAGTCATACGCACCTGCTTCTCGACGTAATTGTGCCGCCGGAAGCCGAGAGCGCGCGCCATCTAAACGGTGACTTTGCTCCGGGGCTATTGCTGGCAATCCTCGAGTCGCCCAGCGAGCGTGTATTGCGGGGCGCAGAGCTGGCACGCGAAGATTTGGAAAGCGGCTTCACGACGGTGCGCAATCTCGGGCACTCTGGCATTGACGGCGATGTCGTCCTGCGGGACGCTATCAACGCCGGCCGCGTCCCCGGCCCAAGGATCCTCGCATCCGGACGTAAGCTTATGGCCCTGGGTTCATACCTCCAAGGCCTCAATCCCGCGATTGCCGAGGCGATCATGCAACAGGAATTTTTACCCATAGACAGCCCCGACCGAGCACGGCAGGCAGTGCGGCAGAACGTCTTCTATAACGTCGATCTCATCAAGGTCACAGTCGGCGGGGACATTTCAGTTCCCGAACTGATGGCGGTTGTCGAGGAAGCACACCGTCAGCACCTCAAGGTTGCCGTCCATGCCATCGATACTGCAAGCATTCAAACCGCCATTGACTCGGGCGCGGACTCGATCGAGCACGGCAACGATGTGACCGATCAACAATTGAAGGCCATGCGCGACAAGGGAATCTTCATCGATATAACGCCAACCTTTTGGGGCGGGTTACTTACAAAGATTTCTGAGCCGACCATCGTGATGTCCTCCGCGATGAAGTCTGAGCTGGCCGCCTCCGATGACCGACGGCGGCAGAAGGTGACCACTTTCACTCAGCGAATCCTGAAGTCGCAAGTGAAGTTTGCTGCCGGCTCCGATATGTGCTGGTTTTATCCGGGCAAAACCCGCGGCCAAGCCAGCGCCACGATATTTGCCAATTTACATGCCGCCGGAATGCCGCCGCTCGACATCCTTCGCGCGGTCACGACCAACGCCGCGGAAATGCTGGGCTGGCAGGATCGCGTAGGCGCAGTTGAACCCGGGAAATTTGCCGATCTCGTGGCCGTCGCAGGCGATCCGATCGCCGACATCACCGAACTGGAGCGAGTTCGATTCGTGATGAAGAACGGCCAAGTGGTTAGGAATGACCTCGCCTCGCATTGAGCTCCCGACGCCATAGCTCATGGGACTCTAAACCATGCCGACGAATCTGGAACCATGACAAAACAACCGCCACAACTTTCAGAGATGGCTGCGACAACCGCAGGACGACCCTATACGCTACGTTACTTTGACCGGCCGGGCTCCGGGCCCACCATCCTTTACGTTCACGGACTGGGCTGCTCGAAGGCCGATTTTATAGAAATGACTTCGCTTCCCGAACTTCAGCCATTTCGTTTAGTCTCCGCGGATAACCCCGGTTGCGGCGATTCTCGTTACGATGAAAATCATCCACTGAATATTGACGGTGTTGTGGAACTCATCGAGAACTTTGTGGCTCAACTGGGGATTCATCGTTTCCTGCTCGTCGGCGGCAGCATGGGAGGGTTGGTCGCTTTACTTTATGCGGAGCGCAATCCAAACAAAATAGCCGGCTTTGTCAACGTCGAAGGCAATCTTGCCCCGGAAGACTGCATGTTCAGCCGCAGCGTGATACCCCATTCTTATTCACATTTCGAAAAAGTGATCTTCCCACAAATAAAGAATGCACTATCCGCCAAAGCAGGACGGGGATTCGCGCAGCATTTACGAGTGCTGGAAAAAGCCAACCCACGCGCATACTACGATTACGCTTTCCAGACCGTTGAATATTCAGACCACGGTGATCTTCTGGAACGATTTCTGAATCTCCCGGTTCCAAAATGTTTTCTCTACGGATCGGAGAACCGTCACCTCTCGTATTTGCCACGACTTCGTGAGTCAGAATGCACCGTCATAGAAATACCGAATGCGAATCATTTTTTGTTCTACGATGAACCGAATGATTATGCAGCAGCACTATCTTCGTTTTCCCGGAATTCCTGTTTGTTCTCAGTAAGCGAAAACTAATTGAGGATCACTCGGATGAAAAGGAGCAACCGGGGAAAATCAGACTGACGGCAGAAGCGCCGCAACTGCACAAATTGTGGCAGCGTCGGCTGGCTAAGCGATTAGAATCAGAAATGAGATATGCCTGACGAAATACCATCTCCTGCACCCGCACCTCCAAGCGCCTCTGCATCGGCTACGCCGCAACCTGGAACACAATTTCGCATCGGCGAGGAATTCGGCACTGCGAAAAAGAATCTGCCCCCGGTAAAGATTGTCATCATCGGAGTTGCAGTTGTCGCAGTCGTCGCCATAGTCGCGGCCTTGCTGCAGCGGCCCCACTCCGCGACCACAGGATCGATCGACGACGTAGTCTCCGTCGAAGTTCCCGATCAAAATATGGTGATGGTCGCGATCAACGTCTCGTTCCAGAACAACGGCGTGAAGCCCTACTGGATTCACACCATCAACGCCAACCTCGATACCACCAGCGGAAGCTTCACCGATGACGCCGCTTCACCCGCCGACTTCGATCGCTACTTCCAGGCCTTCCCTACCCTGAAACAACATGCGCTCGCTCCTCTGGAGCGCGAAGCCAAAATCAATCCCGGTGGCCGAATCGCCGGCACAATTATCGTAACGTTTCCCGTAACCCCAGACGCGTTCGCCAACCGCAAATCCCTGAAAGTCACAATCCAACCCTACGATCAACCCGTCCCCCTGATCCTCATCAAATAGGCCGCTGTGGAGACGTAGCTCAGCTACGCCCAAGCCGCGCAACCCCTACCGAGTCTATAGGATAGAATTGTAAATTAGCTTCTAGCTAATGGCGCAGAATGTTCCACGTGGAACATAACCACGATTACTGGCCCGCCGGCGTGGTCGTGACTGGCACGGGCGCATTTTTGGGCGTGCTCAAATATCCCACAGCCTGCTTCTTGTCCACCGACCACACTACCATTTCGTATAGAAGGTGATCGCGCCCGGTATAGAACTGGATGGGCTCGCTCACGTTGCGATCTTTCTTTTCGATGGTCTTGTCATCGGCGGTGACGTCGATGGTGAACTTGCCTCGCTTGGTATCCGTTTTCTTAAGCTGCAGGCTCACCGTTGAAACGGGCTGGGGCTTCGCGCCCTTGACCAGAGTGAATTCGTAGTAATTGCGATCGCCTTTGTGCTTGAGCACCTCGAGGTCGCCGCGCGTATTGGCGATCAAGCCGCTCTGCACTCCCAAGTCGCCAATAGTGCTTTGCAGCTTGGCTTCTGCGGCAGCGAGTTCGGCTTTGGTCGAGGCGACATCCGTCTTGACGCCACCGACGTCCGTTTTCACGTTGGCGACTTCGCCATTCACCTGAGTGATCTGCTGCTTCTGCTCCTCGGCGAGGCGTTCCTGGGACGCGCGTTGCGCGACTTGCTCACGCTGCAGAGCAGCGGAGCGGTCGGCGAGTTCCTTCTTGGTCATGCCGAGTTGTTTGGCCAGGGTTTCAGAGTCGGCCTCGGCTGACTGCATGCGCTTGCTGAGTTCCGCGATCTGGGCGTTGCTGGCGGTTTGATCCTTGCCCTGTTGATCGATGCGCTCGCGCAAATTGAACAGAAAGTAAAGCGAGCCGGCGACGTACATGACGGCAAGCAACGACACGACCCACTTCATTGCGTTTCCTCCGCCAGTGGGCACTTCGACCAGATGTTCGCCTTCGTCAGCCATAGGTTTTCTCCGCTCGTAGTGATTGGGTATCGTTCATATTGTTGTGCAGGGAAGCGGTGCTGTCAATTGCCACGAAGGATCAGGGAGAGCGCGCATCGATGTTTCTGCGTTGTGTCAGTGTTGAGGCTGCAAGTAGGATGCGTGGATCCGTCGCTTTGCTCAGGATGACCGCGTGTGCCAGGGATCACAGCGTAGTTAGGAACTTGCTGCGCTTCGCGCGGCGGGACGCACGAGGGGCGCCCGTCCTCCATCGATCTGTTTAGCTGGCGGCGCGGCGGGCTTCGGATTCTTTTTGGGAGACGTAGCGCAGGAGGATGTCTCGCAGCGAGACCAAGCCCTTTAACTGCTTGCCATCCGTAATTGGCAGATGGCGGAAGCCGAACTCGCGCATCAGGAAAAGGCAGTTCTCGATGGTTTCATCCACGCTGATTGCTTTCGGGTTGGCGGTCATGACTTCGGCAATCTTGGTGGTTCCGGGCATGCGTCCGGCGGCGACTACTCGATTCATTACGTCGCGCTCGGAGAAGATGCCGACGATTTCTCCATTGCGCAGCACCGGCAAGGCTCCGATGCTGTGCTCCATCATGAAGCGGGCTGCTTCGAGGACGCTGCTGTCGGCGTCAATGGAATAGACGCGGCGTTCTTTGACGATATCGTAAACCTGCCCCATACAGGACTCCTTCGGAGCGGCTTCTGACAGAGTTTTCTTGAGGCCTGCCAGTTCCGAGATGCAACACTTTATCACGGAGTGGGGTGTCGAGGAAAAGAGTGGGTGGTTGCGGTAGTGTTTTAACGCTGCGTTGTTAAATTTGGTGGCGGCCCCTAAATCAAGACGACAGCGGGCCGGACTTCAGGTGAACCATTTCGGGGATGTTGGGAAGGGCTTTTTGGGGGAACGCTCAAATGTTGAGTCTCAGGAGCCTTGCCGCCATCTTGTGCTCAGCGATACGCTTATCCCGCGCAGCTTTGCTTCGTTCTCCGCTTGGATCAAAGGCGCTGATAAACACACAGAAAAAGGCTGCAAATAAGCCTGCAAATATGGCCACGAATATGGCTATAAATCGGGCGGCTTCCATTTCAGTCTCCTGCGAACAGTCTACACCTGCCAGGGCTCGGACGGGAACACTCGAGCGAATTAGAGCGCGATAATAGGCGACAAATTCAACGTAGCCCACTACCGGGTAGTTTGAAATCGTCCGCGCGGGATCCTTCACCCCGATGAAAAACGCGGGGTTCAGGATGACGTTTCTTCTAGAAGGAAGAAGGTTTTATTGCGTATGGCTTGCATCTGCGCGAGCTTCGCTCGCTTGACAGCCGGGGGGGCTGTCCCACGTTGGTTTGACTGTGCGAAGTTTGCCGGCTTCTGCTATCGTCTTGGGTTCTTGTTGGTTGGCTTAACAAAGGAGAGTTGATGGCTGAGTCGGTGCGCCCCGAGCCTTCCCCGTTCTACCGGTGGATGGTGCTCATTTTCGTGAGCATCGCGATGTTCGGCAATTACTACGTTTATGACGCGTTGAGTCCTCTGGCCGACGTGCTCAAACAACAGCTGGGCTTTACGGATTCGAACATTGGGCTGCTGCAGGCAATTTACAGTTTCCCCAACATATTCACCGTCGTAATCGGCGGAGTTCTGATTGACCGGATCGGGTTGAGAAGGTCGCTGATGATTTTTGCGGTGCTGTGTTTTATTGGGCCCGCAATTACCGTGGCATCAGGGCATCTGTGGCTAATGGCAGTGGGCCGGCTGGTTTTCGGCATGGGTGCGGAATCGCTGATCGTCGCGGTCACGGCGGCTCTGGCGCGGTGGTTCAAGGGGAAGGAATTGAGCTTTGCCTTTGGCATCAACCTGACCATTTGCCGGCTGGGTTCGTTTGCCGCTCTGAACTCGCCCACCTGGGCTCGGGCGGCGTATGCGAACTGGCGCTGGCCGTTCCTGATCTCATTCGCCGTGTCGAGCTTGTGCGTGATTGGCGCGGTCATTTATTGGGTCATGGAAGTGCATGCGGAAAAGGTTTACAGCTTGGGAAAAGTCTCAACCGACAAAGTGGTTTTCAGCGATTTGTTCAAGTTTGGGGTGAGCTATTGGTATATCGTCGCGCTCTGCGTTACTTTCTACTCGGCCATCTTCCCTTTCCAGACCTTTGCGGTGAAGTTCTTTATGGAGGCGCATGGGACTTCGCGGGAGTTCGGGGGATTCCTCTCCAGCACGCTGACCCTTTTTGCTATGGTAGCTACGCCATTATTCGGCCTGATGGTGGATCGCGTGGGCAGGCGAGCGATCCTGATGATGCTTGGTTCTCTGCTGCTGATTCCGGTTTATTTGATGATGGGCTACACCCAGATCAACCTGTATGTGCCGATGGCAATGATGGGAGTCGCGTTTTCGCTGATCCCGGCGGTGATGTGGCCGTCGGTGGCTTATATCGTCGACCAGTCGAAGCTGGGAACGGCGTATGGGTTGATGACGATGATCCAGAATATTGGGCTGTTCGGCTTTAACCTGGTGATCGGCTGGGCCAATGATTTTGGCCATGCCAGCGCAGAGAATCCGGGAGGGTATCATTTGGGAATGTGGATTTTCTCGATTCTGGGCTTCCTGGGCGTGTTCTTCGCTTTCTTGCTGCATGAGCGGGAAACCGGGCCGCATGGCCATGGATTGGAGACAATTACTACATCGGCGTCGGCTTAAGATGGAAGTTCCAGCGGTTCTTTGGGTCTTTTCCCGCGAATGTTGAATCTATAAGACAAATAATTGAACTGCGGATGACATCGAGACGAGGTTCACGGGGTTAAATAGGTATCTTGAACACGTGACCAAGGTCACACGGAAACTTGCTGCTTCCGGCAAGCCCATGGGATGCAACCGGTTGCGCTACCTGAAGGGTCTGAGTTAGTACCTGCAAGCAGTACAACGAAAAGATACTTACGCCGCATCAGACTGAGTGCGGCCGGAAAAGATGAATTGACGGACGCGAAAAAAAAGCAGGGCGATAAGCTTTCCGAAGCAGAGGCAATCGATCGGGCGAAGCAGGGAGATGCGGAAGCCTTTGAGGCGCTGTATAACCTGCACAAGCGGCGAGTGTACTCCTTATGTCTTCGCATGACGGCCAATACGGCGGCAGCCGAGGATCTGACCCAGGAAGCGTTCCTGCAGCTGTTCCGCAAGATCGGAACTTTTCGCGGCGAGTCGGCTTTTTCCACCTGGTTGCACCGGATGGCGGTGAACGTCGTCCTGATGCAATTGCGTAAGAAGAATCTGCCCGTGGTTCCGCTCGACGAGACCATGGAGACCGAGGAAGAGTCGCCCAGGAAAGAGCCGGGCGCGGATGACCCGAGATTGGCCGGATCGGTTGACCGGATGCAGTTGCAGCGCTCGATTGCGTCCCTGCCTCCGGGCTACCGAATGATTTTTTTGCTACATGATGTTGAGGGTTACGAGCACAATGAGATTGCAGCGATGGTGGGATGCTCCATCGGCAATAGCAAGTCACAATTACACAAGGCGCGGATGAAGTTACGAGAGATCCTCAAGACGAGCAGAGCTGAGAAAGCCACAAAGCCGTGAGGATCTCATCATGCAGAGGCATCGGGGAGAGGTAGTATGACCTGTGAAGAGTTTCGACGGGTCCTGCCAGAGCTTGGGAGCGGGCACGGATTTGAGCAGGAAGAGCATTTGAAATCCTGCTGCGAATGTTCGGATCTGCTGGCGGATCTGAACGCCATTTCACAACAAGCACGGCTTTTGCAGGGTTCCGAGAGTCCCAGTCCGTGGGTATGGAACTCAATTGAAGTCGCACTGCGGCAAGAGGGTTTGATCCGTCAGCCCCAACTGGAGCACCCGCGAACGCCTGCTCCGCTGCTGGGTTGGCGATTGCGCTGGCTGGTACCGCTGGGCGCCACGCTGGTCTTGGTCTTTGGAGTATTGATCTACCAACGGGGCACCGGCCACCCGCAGGTGGTGCAACAGCCATCGCCTCCTGCTGGCGTGGTAACCGCAAATCTGCAGCCGGCCGATGTGATGGGCGGTGAAGACCTGCAATTGCTTAAGTCGGTTGGCGAGCGTATGCCTTCCATGCGAGCTACCTATGAAGCGGATCTGCGATCAGTGAATGCTTACATTCGGGATGCGGAGCAATCGGCGAACAGCAATCCGAATGACGAAGTCGCACAACAGTACTTAAGGAATGCGTACGAGCAGAAGGCCATGGTCTATGAGATGGCCTTGGATCGTTCTCTGCCATAGTAGAATAACCGGGTGTCGGGCCAGCGGGCATTGCCCGCCGGCATTGGGGAGATGTTGATTATGCAGCGGGCCACATCCTATGCCGTCGTGTTGATCCTGGTGTTGGCTGCGTTGGCAGCGGCCGAGACCAGCCGCCAAGAAATGCACTTCAAAGTCGGGCGGCGTGCCAGCGTTTCCATCGTCAACCAGTATGGAGCCATATCGGTCAAGCCCGGTCCGGGCAAGGTAGTGGCAGTTACCGCCATTCTGTATTCCAGCAAAGTAGAAATCGACCATAGCAAGAGCCGGCGCCGGGTTGCGGTTTTCTCCCATCTTCTGGAAGGGGCGGATGCCGAAACAGGGCGCGTGGATTACGAAGTTCTCGTGCCTGCGGACGCGAGCGTGACTTTGCATTCGATGACCGGTCCTTTGCACGTCGAAAAACTTCGCGGCGACATGATGGTGGAAGGTAGTACTGCCAACGTTGACGTGCGCGACGTCAGCGCCGGACATATTCACATAAAAACGCTGAACGGCGCGGTGACGTTAACGAATGCCAGCGATGAACACGTGGAAATTACGTCGGTGGGCGGAGACGTAGCGCTGAATGCGGTAAACGGATCGCTGGTCCACGTCAATTCCAACAGCGGCAAGATCCACTATGATGGGGATTTTGGCGACGCGGGGGATTACTCCTTGACGACTCACAGCGGCGATATCGAGGCGATTGCGCCCGCTTATGCCTCGATCGAAGTGGTCGCTCGCTCGGTTCAGGGAACGGTGGAGAAGGATTTTCCCCTGGAACCCGAGCACACTTCCTTCGTACCCCGTGCTGGGAGTGCCTTCGCAGGTACGATGGGCGAGGCTGCATCCTCGGTTAAGTTGCTCTCCTTCAGTGGTAAAATTCACCTCAAGAAACGTTGAACAATCAATCCTGAACCAATCGGACTGGGCGGGTGCAGAACCGTTTCAGTAAATCGGGAGCGATGAAAACCGGGCCCGGTTCGCGTCCCGCGGCCAATCGGCTTGCGCGAGGCCGAGTACGCGAGCTGCGGACGGTGTTTCTCGTGGGTTTCATGGGCGCCGGAAAAACCACCGTCGGCGAGGCTTTGAGCCGACGACTGGGTTTGCCGTTCGAAGATTTGGACGATCGGATTCAGCTGCGGGAGGGCAAGACCATCGAACAGATTTTTCGAGAGTCCGGAGAAACTGAGTTTCGTAAAGCCGAGACAGCGGCGCTGCGCGAATTGCTAGGAGAGCTCAGGTCTTCGTTTCGCGTGGTGGCATTGGGCGGAGGAGCTTTCGTACAACCGGTGAATGCCACTCTGATTGAAAAAGCGGGGGTCCATTCGGTTTTCCTGGACGCGCCCGTGGAGGAATTGTTGCGGCGATGCGAGGAAACACCGAACCTTCGTCCGCTGCGCCAGGATCTTGAGCAATTTCGGGAGCTTTACGAAAGGCGGCGGCCGTTGTACATGAAGGCGGCTGTCCGTATCGAAACCAACGGCAAAGATGTGGACACAATCGCGGCGGAGGTGGCATGCAGTCTTGGGCTGGAGTGAGAAGGCTAACGCCGAGCAATAAGTTACTGGTCACAGGTGCGCTTTGTATCCTAGCGATGTCGACCGCGGTTGCTATTGCGGACAAGAAGGAAGGCAAGCCCGCGCCCGCGTCCGCGCAGATGGTGGATTCCGGATCATTCGGCGTCTTCATGCATGGACAACGTGTTGCCACCGAAACCTTCTCCATCCATCAAAGCGGAAGCGGCAGCTCCATTGTTTCGCAATTCAAGAGCGAGGCGGGAGCCGACAAGGCGGAACAGACCTCCGAGTGGCAAATGGGCCCGGGCGGCGAGTTGCGAAAGTACGAATGGAAAGAACTGAGTCCTGGACAATCGCAGGCGGTGGTTGTGACCGGTCAGGATTTCCTGATCGAGCGATTCAAGAGCGGTCCGCAAGCCAAGGAGCAGGAGCAGCCATTTATGCTGCCGGCAACGAGCGGTCTGCTGGATGACTATTTCTTCATACAAAGAGAAGTTCTAGCGTGGAAATATCTGGCGACCAGTTGTAAACAGGAAAATGGCGCGCTGCAGTGCCCGCTAAAACAGCGCGTGCAATTCGGTGCGCTGAATGCCCACGCGCGCTCTTCGGTGTCGGTGACGGTTGAGTTCGCGGGCAAAGAAAAGGTGACCATCCGAGGGGTGGAGCACGAACTGAACCGGCTGGACTTGAATGGCGAGTCGGGAAACTGGGCGCTTTGGCTCGACGATCAATTTAAACTGCAACGAATTTTGATCGCAAGCGAAAATACGGAAGTGGTTCGAGACTAGGTCGGCATTTGGCCTTGTTTGACACACGCACGGCACGTGTATTGTCGACAACGCTCTTCTTTGCGTTGGGGCTGGGCTTTTTATACATCGCGCGCCGCACTCTGATCGCGTTCCTGTTCGCAATCTTCTTTGCCTATCTCGTGGATCCGGCAGTCTCCCGCATACAGAAGTGGACGCGTCACCGTGGGTGGGCCATCGCCTTGATCTATCTGCTGTTCGTCATCCTGCTGGGTACGCTCTTCTTCTTCATCGGACCGCGGACAGTGCGCGAGGCGCGCCGTCTGGGTGAAGCTTGGCCCACCCTGACCCAACGGGTTAGTACCGGCGATCTGGCCCACGCCATTGGCAGAGAACGGGGATGGAGCGGCGAAACAACCGAGCTGTTACAGCGGGTTATCTCCGATCCTCGTCTAGTCGACTTGGCGAAAGAGATCGGACTGCGCGCCGCGTCTGTAGCGCAGCAGGCATGGCTCCTGATCGTGGTGCCAATTCTCGCGATATTCTTTCTGAGGGATGGCCGTGGCTTCAGTGAAGTCGGGCTGTCTCTTGTGCAGAGCAGACCGCAACGCGAATTCCTGCAAGACGTGCTGACGGACCTGAATCAGATGCTGGCGCACTTTATCCGCGCCCAACTTGAACTGGCGGCGCTTTCCCTGATTGTGTACATCTCTTATATGGAAGTGGCGCGGGTGCCCTACGCGCTGGTGCTTGGAACCGCTGGCGGCGTGATGGAATTCATACCGGTAGTCGGACCGTTGGTTGCGGGCGTCGCGATTCTCGCGGTCGCGCTGCTCATGAGTTATCCCCACTGGCTGATGTTGCTTTGTTTCCTGATCGCCTGGCGTCTGGTGCAGGATTACGTGGTTTCGCCTCGCATCATGGGAAAGAGCATGGAACTCCATCCTCTGGCGGCAATCTTTGGCGTGTTGGCAGGCGCCGAAATTGCCGGAGTGCTCGGCGTGTATCTTTCGATTCCAGTGATGGCGAGCCTGCGCATCGTGTGGCGCCGCTGGCGTTTGTATGCAGAAAAGAAACGCTTCGGGCCGCTGAATGAGTACTCCTTCGGAACCGAGATCAGCCCGAAGGCGTGACATGTCTAGACGTAACCTGACAGCTGTTTCTGGTACGTACCTTTTCTCTTGACACTATGCAGGTAGTGGCCGAGAATTCAAAATCGAAATTGCTGGCTAGCTAAAAGCTGGCGAGCACAACGCATGCGGTTCCCCCCGCCGGCGTCGGACCCCGGAAAATCCATTGAAACAAGAATGACGCGCTGCTCTTTCGCCTGAAGCGCCGCGACGCCATTGAGGCTGTCCACGATGCCTATCGCCTGCCGTTAATCTGACGTGCTGGCACAAAGGAGCCCGCTATGTACTGGATGATTACCAACCGCAATGTTGACGCGGACAACAAGACTTTTGGAGATGATTTTACCGACCTGTCTTTCTGGCAGAACGCATCGGATCAAGTAGATGATTTCGACAGCTGGATATCGATCAAAGAAGATGACTTCCGGCAGGGCGTGGTCGCGATCGCGGACACCTTCCCTGATCCAAATAATACGCCCAGCGAGGATCAGAACACTTCAACATATTCGTCCACGGATTCGATAATACTTGGCAATCTGCGGTACAGCGGTACGGGGCCATCGTGAATAATCTCTTCAGCGGGCCGCAATCGATGGGCCTGTGTATTCTCTTCACCTGGCCGTCCAAGGGCTCGGTTGTGGGCTACCTTCCTGACCGGTCCGAAGCGCGCCAATCCGCCGATGACTTCGCGGATGTGCTCAGCAGTCTTTACGATTGGATGTCCATGAAGCAAATCCAGGCTGCGAACGATCCGGCCAATGCATGCAAAGCCAAGACCTCGGTCATCGCCCACAGTATGGGCAACTACGTTGTAGAAAATGCAATGAACGTGGCGTGGACGCGCAAGAACCGCCCGCTCCTGATGAGCCTGATCAGCCAGTTCGTGATGGTCGCGGCGGACGTGGACAACGATATCTTTCGGGCCGGCGATACCGTCGAACACGGAGACGGCGAAGGCATCGCTAATCTTACCTATCGGGTCACAGCCATGTATTCGGGAAGAGATTCGGTGCTCGGCATGTCCGCCGGCCTGAAACATTTTGGCAAACGACGCCTGGGACGGAGCGGTCTGGACAGAACTTGTCCCGTTCCTGACAATGTGTGGGATATTGACTGTTCCACATTGCTCGATCCCGGACTAAGTGGGCTGAGCGTGCATGGCGCTTACTTCAACGAACCCAAGTGCTACGCCTTGATGAGGGACTTGCTGAAAGGCCTTGACCGCACCGTGCTGCTGGGAAGGGATGACGCGCCGGCGGCATTACCCAAGGAACAATCCGTTGCGACATAGCGGCTCATCTAGCGCAATTCTTCCATGACCTGCTCTAGCGCTTCCCTTCCCGGACGCGTCACTGATTCGGGCAGCGTGGCCAAGGGCTCGTCGGTAACGTTGAGCATGTCGATGAAACTCGGAGCCTCGGGGTTCACGTAGAAAAGTCCGGTGAGGACCTCGCCTTTTTCGTGGGCTTCGTGCAGACGGCTGATGGCCTTGATGCGATTGGTGGCGTCGTAATCTTCTTCGAGCTTGCTCAAGCGCAGGCGGGATCCGTCATGCATGGTGACTTCGACGGTTGTGCCGGCATCGTACTCGACGTTAATTTCCTCGAACGCCGGAACGAAACTCAGCTCCTGTAGCGGCTCTTCGTGATCTTTCATGTACTTATAGGATTTCGTCGAGCCCTCGTGATCGTTAAAGGTCACACATGGCGAAACCACATCAAGCATGACCGTGCCCTTGTGGGCGATTGCCGCTTTCAACAGGCTGTGAAGCTGACGCTTGTCGCCGGAGAACGAACGCCCGACGAGCGTTGCGCCCAGTGTTATGGCCATGGCGCAGGTATCGATCGGCGGAAGATCGTTGACCACGCCGGTCTTCAATTTGGAGCCGAGATCGGCGGTGGCCGAGAACTGCCCCTTAGTCAGGCCGTAAACACCGTTGTCCTCGATGATGTAAATGATCGGCAGATTGCGCCGCATCAGGTGCACAAACTGTCCGATGCCAATGGATGCGGTGTCGCCGTCGCCGCTGACGCCGAGCGCGATCAGCTTGTGATTGGCCAACATGGCGCCGGTTGCGACCGAAGGCATGCGCCCGTGGACCGCGTTGAAGCTGTGGGAGCGGCTCATGAAATACGCTGGACTCTTGGAGGAGCATCCGATGCCGCTGGGCTTGATGACGCGTTCGGGCTGCACACCCATTTCATACATGGCATCGATGATGCGCTCGGAAATCGCGTTGTGGCCGCAGCCTGCGCAGAGCGTAGTCTTGCCGCCGCGATAGTCTAGAACGGTCAGGCCGATACGATTAACTTTCGGTGCAGGGGTGGGTGTCGCCGTCGTGGTCGCCATGTTATTTGCCCTCCATGCTCGTGAGTTCGTCGGTTACTGAGCGCGCGTCCAGCGGAAGCCCGTGAATGTGCGCAATGCTACGGAGCCGCGTGACCAGCTCCGGTTTTATGTCCAGCTTGATCAAGCAGAGCATCTGGGCATCGCGGTTTTGTTCGACCACGTAAACCCGTTCATGCTGTTCGATGAATTCATGAACCTCGCGTGAGAAGGGATAGGCTTTGAGTCGAAGATAATCGGTTTCGATGTTGTATTCATCACGCAACTGATCGCGGGCTTCGATTATGCCCCAGTGCGAAGTGCCATAAGCGATGATTCCGATTTTAGCTTTGGATTTGCCGGCCATCAATTCGGGGCGCGGCACAAATGCTCGCGCGGTCTCGAACTTCTTATTGATGCGCTCCATGTTTTTTTCGAAGTCGTCAGGGCGTTCGCTGTAGCCTGATTTTTCGTTGTGGCCAGTGCCACGCGTGAAGTAAGCAGCCGCGGGATGCTCGGTACCGGGCAGGGTGCGGTAGCCAATGCCGTCGTTGTCGACATCTTTGTAGCGAGCGAAGCCTCCCATCCGGTCGAGATCTTCTTTTGTGAGCACCTTGCCGCGGTCAATTGGCGCCTTGGGATACTCGAACGGATCAGACATCCAGTTGTTCATGCCCAGATCCAGATCCGACATTACGAACACCAAAGTTTGGAACTGTTCCGCCAGATTGAACGCGTCCTGCGCCATGCTGAAACACTCAGCCACGGAACAGGGGAAAAGAAGGATGTTCTTAGTATCGCCGTGGGAAAGGAACGCAGTCGAGAGAACGTCACCTTGCGAAGTGCGCGTAGGCAAACCTGTGGAGGGGCCGACGCGCTGGATATCCCAGACAACTCCGGGAACTTCGGCGTAGTAGGAAAGCCCGGCGAACTCGGCCATGAGCGAGATGCCCGGTCCGGCGGTTGCGGTCATCGAACGCGCACCAGCCCAGCCTGCGCCGAGGACCATCCCGATCGCAGCCAGCTCGTCTTCCGCCTGCACAATGGCAAATGTGGCTTTGCCGTCGGGACCGATTCGATACTCTTTCATGTAGTCAATTAGCGTTTCTACGAGCGAGGAAGAAGGCGTAATGGGATACCACGTGACGACCGTGACTCCAGCAAACATGCAGCCCAGCGCAGCCGCCGAGTTGCCATCGATAATGATCATTCCCTGATTCTTATCCATGCGCTGAATGAAGTAGGGATCTTGCTTGGTAAGGTTGGCGGTAGCGTAGTCAAACCCGGCGCGGACCGCAGCCAAATTTAAATTGGCTGCCTTCACTTTGGTGGCGAACTGCTTTCGCAATGCCTTCTCGACCTCGGCCATATCGATCCCGAGCAACTGGGCCGCGACCCCAACGTAAATCATGTTCTTAACCAGCTTGCGCAGTTTGGCTTCGGGACACACCGGCGCGACCAGCTTGTCGTAAGGAACGGGATAGAAAATCAGATCATTGCGAAGCGCATTCAACTTCAGAGGCTCGTCGTAAAGCACGGCTGCGCCCGGCGCAAGTGACATCACATCTTCCTGCGCGGTCTCGGCGTTCATGGCTATGACGAAGTCGATTTCTTTCTTGCGCGCAATGTACCCGTCTTTGTTAGCGCGGATGGTGTACCAGGTCGGCAACCCGGCAATGTTCGAAGGAAACAGATTCTTGCCGGAAACCGGGACTCCCATTTGAAAAATACTGCGCAGAAGCACGGTGTTCGAGCTTTGCGAACCCGACCCGTTCACGGTCGCAACCTGAATGCTCATGTTGTTGACGACGCGCTTCGGCTCCCGTTGCCCAAAGGCTTCGTGGAGCGCTACATCAGTGGTGGCCATTCCTTCATCCTTCCTTGACTGGAGCGGATTTTCGCCCGCTCGGCGGGTTTTTGGAGTAATGAGGCGAACCTTTAATTATACGGCAGTCAGATGGTTGGGAACAGGCGCGAAGAACGGAATTTCAAGAACGAAAGTACCTGCCTAGCAAACATGGATTACGGCTTACTCTACGCGCAGGAACTGGGCCATCTTGCGGAATTTATTATATCGTGATGCGACCAATTCCTGAGTAGTCATCTTAATCAGTTCCCCAAAATGTTTCTGCAGCGCAGCATCCAGCAGAGCTGCCGCAGCCTCGTGATCGGTGTGAGCGCCTTCCTTGGGTTCGGGCACGATGCCGTCAATGCAGCCGAATTCAGCCAAGTCCGAGGCCGTAATGCGGAGCGCTTGCGCGGCCAGTTCTTTCTTCGAAGCATCGCGCCACATAATAGCGGCGCAGGACTCGGGAGAGATTACGGAATAGATGGCGTTCTCCATCATCAGCACGCGATCAGCGACCGCGATCGCCAATGCACCGCCGCTGCCGCCTTCCCCCGTGATCGTCGTAATAATTGGAACCTGCAGGCGTGCCATCTCACGCAGATTTCGCGCGATGGCTTCGGCCTGACCATGTTCCTCAGCGCTCAATCCCGGATACGCGCCAACCGTGTCCACGAAGGTGAAGACCGGACGTTTGAACTTCTCCGCAATCTTCATCACGCGCAGGGCCTTGCGGTAGCCCTCGGGATTCGTCATGCCCCAGTTGCGATAAACATTCTGCTTGGTATCGCGACCCTTCTGATGGCCCATCACCACAACTTCGTGGCCATGAAACCGCGCCATGCCACAAACCATAGCGTGATCGTCGGCGAAACCGCGATCGCCGTGAATCTCGCTCCAATTGGTGAAGATCCGGTCCACGTACTCGAGCATGAGCGGCCGCTGCGGATTCCTGGCCAACTCCGCTTTCTGCCACGCGCTGAAATGCGCCGAGACCTGAGCTTGCAAGGACTGAATGCGCTCGTGAAGCTGTTGGATTTGGCCCCGGATGTCCTCGTCCTGCCCCGGCAGCGATTGCAACCGCTCCAGTTGCAACTCGATTCTTCCCAGCTCTTGCTGCGCTCTCAGTTGCGATTCCATCTTCCTGCCATCACCGTTCCGCGAGGCCCAACGGGCCTCCACCATCGAAAGAAGAAACTCCGTGCCCGCCACTACCAGCAACGCGTTCGTAGCCGGAGCCGAAGCCGATTGCAAATCAGCACTCCTAGGAATGGGTCTCATCCGCCGCACGTCTCAGTCCATTTGTAGAAACATAGCCAGCTATATTTCTACAGGCAAATCTTAGTCAATGACTCGCACCGCGCCGCGGCCACACAATTCTTCCACCCGCGCCACAAAATTGCGGTCTGGATGGACATTATAGCCCTCCGCCTCCATCACCACCATGAAATCGCCCTGGCGTTCCACGTCAAACAGCACTTTCGCCTCGCCTTTGCGCTGTGCACAAAGCGCGTGGAGTTCATCGACTATGGACTCGTTCGCCGTCTCCACCGGTATGCGAATGCGCAGCGAACGCGGCAATGGGACCTTGGCATCCTCGAGCGGAATGATGTCGTTGGCCGTCAGCTTCGGATTCACACCTTCCTCAATCCGCAAGCCACCCCGTACCAGCACTGGCACTTCGAGTTTCACTTTGTCCTGCAGCTTCCGGTACGCTTCCGGGAAAACAATCATTTCGACCGAGCCCGACATATCTTCAAGCGCGCCTTGGGCGTAGAAATCTCCCTTCTTCGATTTCAGTACGCGGAGGTTCGTAATGATGCCGGCGGTGCAGATGTTTTCGTCTTTTCCGGTGGAAGCCTTGATGCCCGCGATATCAGCGGTGCTCAAAGCGCGCAGGTCTTCCAGCTTGTCTTTGTATTTTTCCAGAGGATGGCCGGTGATGAAGAATCCAAGAATTTCTTTTTCTGCAGCCAGTCGAGTGTGTTCATCCCAATCCGGCGTATCGGGTAATTTGTCATTGTTGACCGGAGCCTCATCCTGCGCGAACACACCGAATAAACCATGCTGGCCGGATTCCGCGTCGCGCTGCGTTTTCAGCGCGCGATCCATGGCCTTGTCGAGGACGGCCATCAACTGACCGCGCCGACCTAGCGAATCCATGGCGCCGCTCTTGATCAGCGATTCCAACACCCGTCTGTTCAGCAGCCGCAGATCCACTTTCTCGCAGAATTCATAAATCGAACCATATCGTCCCAATTCTTTTCGTCCGGCCACGATCGACTGAATGGCGTTGTGGCCGACGTTCTTAACTGCGGCCAAACCAAAACGGATTGCGCTGCCATGTGGCGTAAAGTTGGCATCGCTCACGTTGATGTCGGGCGGTTCCACGGCAATTCCCATTTCGCGACATTCGTTGATGTATTTCACCACGTCATCGGTATTGCCGGTTACCGAGGTCAGCAGCGCAGCCATAAACTCAACCGAATAATGAGTCTTGAGATAGGCCGTGTGATACGCCAATAGCGCATAGGCCGCGGCATGCGCCTTAGGGAACCCGTACTCGGCAAACTTAGCCAGCAGGTCGAAAATCTTTTCGATCTTCTTTGGCGGGTAACCTCGCTGCACTGCGCCCTCGACAAAGCGCTCGCGCTGCTTCGCCATTTCCTCCGGCTTCTTTTTCCCCATGGCGCGCCGCAGCAGGTCGGCCTCACCCAGCGAGTAACCCGCGAGGCGATTGGCGATCTGCATCACCTGCTCCTGATAGACGATCACGCCCCAGGTTTCTTCGAGCATTTCTTTCAGTTCGGGGAGTTCGTACTCGATGCTTTTGCGCCCATGTTTGCGATCGATGAAGTGGTCAATCATGCCGCCCTGGATCGGCCCGGGACGGTACAGAGCGTTCAGCGCGGTGAGATCGTCGATTGAGTTCGGTTGGTAGCGGCGAAGCACGTCCCGCATGCCGTGCGATTCAAACTGAAAAATGCCGGACGTCAGACCTTTGTGAAAAACGCTTTCGTAAGTTTTATTGTCCTCGAGCGGAATTTCGTCCAGAGTAATTTTCTGGTTACGCGTCTGCTCGATCAGCTTCAGAGTGTCATCGAGAATGGTGAGCGTGGTCAGCCCGAGAAAATCCATCTTCAACAAGCCCATTTTCTCGATGGCGACCATGTCGAAGGCGGTCACGATTTCGTCGTTCTTGGTCTTGAACAGCGGAACCAGATCGGTGAGCGGGCGAGGAGAGATCACCACGCCAGCGGCATGAACGCCAGCGTTTCGCACCAGGCCTTCCAGCTTGCGCGCCGTATCAAGCAACTGGCGCACTTGAGGCTCGCTCTCGTAAGCCTGCTGCAGCGGCGGAGAATCCTTAATCGCCTGCGCCAGCTTAATGTTGAGCGTGGTCGGAACCATCTTAGCGATCCGATCCACGTCGGCATAAGGAATATCCATGGCGCGGCCGACGTCTTTGATCGCCGCCTTCGCCGCCATGGTGCCGAAAGTGATGATCTGGGCTACGTTCTCGCGGCCGTATTTGCGCGTCACGTAATCGATCACTTCGCCGCGGCGGTTCATGCAGAAGTCGATGTCGATATCGGGCATCGAAATGCGTTCGGGATTCAGGAAGCGCTCAAAGAATAATTCGTGCTGCAGGGGGTCAAGATCGGTGATGTTCATCGAATACGACACCAACGATCCCGCCGCCGATCCACGCCCTGGCCCCACCGGAATATTGTTTTCCTTGGCGTAGCGGATGAAATCCCAGACAATCAGGAAATATCCGGAGAACTGCATTTGCTGGATGATGGCGAGTTCCCGCGCCAGACGCTGTTCGTATTCCGCGATGCTGTGTTTCACGCGTCCTTGCGCCTGCAAGCTCCGCAGCGATTCCAAACGCCGTGCGAACCCCTCGCGCGTGACGTGTTCGAAGTAACTATCCAGCGTGTAACCTGCAGGTACGTCGAAATGCGGGAACGGATTGCTGACTTTCTCTAATCGCGTGCTGCAGCGCTCGGCGATGGCCAGCGTGCGCGACAGCACATGGGGCGCATCCTTGAACACTCGGAACATTTCATCGTGGCTCTTGACGTAGAAGTCCGTGCCCTGGAACTTCATCCGGTTGGTATCTTGAATCGACTTTCCGGTTTGAATGCAGAGCATCACATCCTGAGCATGAGCATCGTCTTCGCAGAGGTAGTGGCTGTCGTTGGTAGCTACCATTGGCAGACCGAGCTCTTTTTCCAGCCGGAACAGGCTCGGATGGATGCGGTGCTCCATCTCCAAACCCTGATCCTGAATCTCCAGAAAGAAATTGTCTTTCCCGAAAATGTCACGATAGAACGCAGCCGCGTCCCGCGCAGCTTCGTATTTTTCTTCCATCAATCGTTCGGCGACCTCGCCCTTAAGGCAGCCCGACAGTCCGATCAATCCTTTGGAATGCTCCGCCAGAAACTTCTTGCTCACGCGCGGCTTGTAATAGAAGCCATGTAGCGAAGCCTCCGAAGTGATCTTCACCAGATTGCGATAGCCTTCTTCGTTTTCCGCCAACACCAGCAGATGGTTGTAAGTATCGCCGTCGGGCGGAGTGCGTTCGATGTTGTGGTCGTCCTTTTTGCAAATATAAAGCTCGCAGCCGATGATCGGCTTGATCCCAACTTTGTTCGCTGCGTTCACAAAATGCACGGCCCCAAAAATATTGCCGTGATCGGTCATGGCAACCGCGGGCATGCCCAGTTCTTTCGCGCGCTCGCAGAGTTTGTCCACGTCGCAGGCGCCGTCGAGCATCGAATAATCGGTATGGAGATGAAGATGAACGAATTGGGACATGGGGGCTCGGAGTTGATCTTTTGCTTGATTCTACGTCAGCTCATTCTAATCGGTGACTCGCATCGCAAAGGGGCGAGTTATCCACAGCAGCCAGGCAGGATACGCTGCCCATTCAGGCCAGGCTGCTCACAGCAGTAGAATGAGGCGTCCTCGTGATAACAGAGGCGCCACCTATGAAAACTGCCGGGACACTGGCATTGGCTATCGGTATTTATCTCGCTGCCATGTCAGGCTGGGCGCACAATCGCAACACCAGCGTCCTTCGCGGTCAAGTCACGATGGACGGACAGCCCGTCGCGCGCGCGGCCATGTCGCTGTTCCTATTGCGACCTACGGTGCCTGGGGCCTACGGCAGAAACATCGTGTCGCGGACCAATGAGAATGGGACTTATGAAGTGGCGTCGCTACCCAAGGGCGACTACGTCGTGCTGGTTTGGAAGCACGGCATTCGCCTCTATCAAGGAAGAATCCACGTGGGCGGGTCGGAAAACGTAAAAGACATTGCCACCGCGAGCTACCGTCCAGCCGCGCCCCGACCGTAGAAACGTAGCTAGCTGCGTTTCTACCGATTACTCCGGCAACTGAAAATCCACACCACGATCTTCATTCGCTTTTTGTGTGGCCGGGATATCGAGCTGGGCTATGGGAATCTTCCTCGCCTTCTCGGCATTCAGTATCCAAAATGTCTGGCCCACGATGGCGTAGTTCTGGACTTCCTCGGTATGCTTGTCGCGAAAAACCAGCTCAGTTGCAGGCACCACTGTCTTCGGCGCTGACGCATTGGATGACTGGGATTGCCGCGCCTCTCGCTCCTGGCGCAAGCGATCGACCTCAGCTTCCAGGCGATCAATCGCCGCCTGTTGCCGGTCGCTTTCAGCGTTAGCACTCGAATAATCGTAGACGGGATAGTTCTGATAAGAATCCGAGGAATAAGAATCGTCCCCGTAACCCCACCAGCCATAATATGGATAGCCGTAATACCCGGCGTAGGGCCACCCCCGGAAGTAGCGGCCACGTCGGTATCCGAAACCAGAGCGGCCATAGCCACCCATCACGAAGTTGACGCCGCCCCGTTGAACGCTTCCAAAGCCTGAGGAACGATTCGTCATTGCCGGGCCGCCGGAAAACCCGGCATGTCCCGCGAAGCCTCCCGAGCCTCCGCCGCGACGTTGTCCCCACACTGGCACCGTGAGGAAAGCCGCGCCCAAGGCCGCAACTGCCAGCCAGCGCCACATACGAATATTATAGCGCTGAGCGCAAGCGAACGTAAGCCAGAACTAATATTGTGAATGGGTTGTTTTGTGCTTGCTACTGAGATTGCGACTTTGTAATAGCACGTAAGGAGTTTAGCTGTCATTCACCATTTTTGCGAAACAGCGGCTCGTCTTCGAACAGGGAGTGCATGTATCTGTCGGGATCAGCTAAGAATCTGCTGCAAAGCTGGTAAGGAGCCGATTCTCGGTACGTGATTTCGTGAATCGTGCCCTCGTCAAACGACAGAATCTGAGCCTCAGGATACGCCAGCAGCAGCGGCGAGTGTGTCGCAATCAAAACCTGCACATCACGGCGATTCCGTACTAAATCGTGCAGTATCAACATGAGGCTCAATTGCCGTTGTGGAGACAGAGCCGCTTCCGGCTCATCCATGACATAAAAACCTTCACGGTTGAACCTACTTTCTGCCAGCGAAATGAACGATTCGCCGTGCGACTGTTCGTGCAGACTGCGGCCTCCATATCCATCTGACACGCCGAGTGCGTCTATGGCAGTTGCAGTGTTAAAGAAGCTTTCTGCGCGAAGATAGAAGCCTGCCCCTGTGCGTTTTGTGAAAGCTACGCGCAGAGCCTTGACTAGTGGCTCCACTGCGCGAACACTCTCGGTCGTTTCGGCTCGCAGATTTCGATTTCCGCCTTCTCTCCCAAAACCGTAGTGGATGGCAATCGCCTCAAGTAGGGTTGACTTACCAGAGCCATTCTCACCGACGAAAAACAATACCGGTTTGCGAACCGCGATTTCTCGCAGAGTCGCGATCGCCGGGATGTTGAACGGATACTGGTCCCAGTTGCTCACCCGTTCCGGTAACACGGTTACCTTTCTCAGCGCCATGACAGTAGATACACTATAGCGCCGCTGGCAAGTGAGTATAAGCCAGAACCATTGTCGTGCAGGATGACATCTCGCATAAATCCCGTAGAATTCGGCAAGAACTTCATCGAAATAGGCAAGACAGCCAGGGTTCAGGAAACTATGCTTAGGTTTGCGCTGCTCTTAAAGGCAGACGGAATAGCACAGGAGAAGCAATGCAAAAACGCAAGCTTGGAAAAAGCAACTTGGAAGTTTCGGCAATCGGGCTAGGCTGCATGGGAATGAGCTTTGGCTACGGCCCGGCTGGAGACAAGCAGGAGATGATCTCGGTGATCCGGGCGGCGGTGGAACGCGGCGTTACCTTCTTCGACACCGCTGAAGTCTACGGCCCGTTCACAAACGAAGAGCTCGTGGGCGAAGCCCTCGCGCCGTTCCGGGGAAAAGTGGCAATCGCCACCAAATTCGGGTTCAAGTTGGATCCGAAAACCGGCAAACAGGCGGGGCTGGACAGCCGGCCTGAGCACATCAAGGAAGTTGCCGAGGCCTCGCTGAAGCGTCTCAAGACCAATGTCATCGACCTGTTCTATCAGCACCGTGTTGACTCCGAGGTCCCGATCGAAGAAGTCGCCGGAGCTGTGAAGGACCTGATTCAGCAAGGCAAGGTCAAGCATTTCGGACTTTCTGAAGCAGGGGTGCAAACAATCCGTCGCGCCCACAAAGTTCAGCCCGTCACTGCTCTGCAGAGCGAATATTCGCTGTGGTGGAGAGAACCTGAAGCGGAGGTGATACCAACGCTCCAGGAACTCGGGATCGGGTTCGTTCCGTTTAGTCCTCTTGGTAAAGGCTTCCTCACCGGAAAAATAACCGAAGACACGAAGTTCGACAAAAGTGATTTCCGCAACATCGTGCCTCGCTTTAGCGAAGAGAATCGAAAAGCGAATCAGGCGGTGGTCGATCTCGTCGGCAGGTTTGCACAACAGAAGAAAGTGACACCTGCTCAGATCGCGCTCGCCTGGCTGCTGGCGCAGAAACCCTGGATCGTGCCGATCCCAGGCACGACCAAGCTGCATCGGCTGGAAGAAAACATCGGCGCCGTTAACGTCACGCTTTCGCCCGACGAACTCCGTGAACTGGGAACCGCAGCCGCAAAGATCCCCGTGCAAGGCGCCAGGTACCCGGAAGAGCTGCAGAAACTGGTGGGCCGCTGAAAGGAAAGTTAAATGTACAAGGCAAAAGCTTATTCCGCTGCCGGTGCAACATCGCGGCTGGCCTCCACCATGATCCCACGTCGCGATCCAAGCGAAAACGATGTGCAGATCGAAATCCTGTTCTGCGGCATCTGCCATTCCGATCTTCACTCGGAGCGGAATGAGTGGAGCGAATTCATGCCCACGGTATACCCGATTGTCCCGGGCCATGAAATCGTGGGTCGGGTCACCAAGGTCGGCTCAGCTGTGACCAAGTTCAAGCCCGGTGACCTCGCCGCGGTTGGCTGCATGGTCGACTCGGACGGCACGTGTCCGGAGTGCCGGGCGGGATTCGAGCAGTTTTGTCCGAATGCGACGCTTACTTTTAATTCTCCAGACAAGCATCTCGGCACCGTCACCTATGGCGGCTACTCTGACAGCATCGTCGTCGACCAGCGCTTCGTTCTGCGCGTGCCTTCGAATCTCAAGCTGGCGGGAACCGCGCCGCTTCTCTGCGCCGGAATCACAACTTACTCGCCCATGCGCCGTTGGGGTGTCGACAAGGGCAAGAAAGCTGGCGTGGTCGGTCTCGGCGGATTGGGCCACATGGGCGTGAAATTTGCGCATGCGTTCGGCGCTCACGTTGTCGTCTTCACGACTTCGCCGAACAAAAAGGAAGACGCCCTTCGCCTCGGAGCGGACGAGATCGTCGTCTCCCGCAATGCCGACGAGATGCAAAAACACGTGGAGAGCTTCGACTTCATCCTCGACACCGTTTCCGCCGACCACGACATCAACACCTATCTCAATCTGCTTCGCCGGGACGGCAACCTTACGATTGTCGGCGCGCCACCGAAGCCTCTCGCCGTCGCTGCCTTCAACCTGATCATGCGCCGGCGCAGTTTTTCAGGCTCTCCCATCGGCGGCGTCGCCGAAACCCAGGAGATGCTCGATTTTTGCGGGAAGCACAACCTCACCGCCGATGTCGAAGTCATCCCCATTCAGAAGGTCAACGAAGCCTACGAGAGACTGCTCAAGTCCGATGTGAAATACCGCTTCTCCATCGACATGGCTTCTTTGAAAAATGAGTAAAGCTTGTTTCGTAAATCGGTTTTGGGAAGGGCACGGCTTCAGCCGTGCCGTCCAGGGCCTGGAAAAATGCGGGCTTTAGTCCCCGAGGGTTTACTTCCCGAGTTGAAGATACCTTTATGCAACACGCTCTAGAAGGGCCGACGCGAGTAACAGTGACGAGGACCCGCACATGAAAAAACTGCGCTTGCTCGGTGTCTTGTCTTTGTTTATTGGGATGAGCGCAACAACGCTCGCCAGCCAGGATCGCACTGGAAAAGATCGTGATGTCAATGACGCCATCCGGGACCGCTTTGTCGGAGCCTGGCGCCTAGCCTCGCTCGAACAGGAAGGCACAGACGGCAAGATTCGCAAGTCTTACTCTACCGGGCTCCTTGTCTTCACACGCGACGGCCACATGTCGGTCCAGGTGATGGATCGCAATCCGCCGGCACAAGCCCCAGCTGGGCCTAAACACTATTCGCAAGGCGGATACGAGGCCTCCTTCGGCACATATGAGATCGACGATGCTCACACCTTCACCTTCCACGTTGAGGGAGCACTGGTGCGAACCCTTATCGGCAAAGACCTGCCGCGCGCATTCGAGTTCTTGGGCAAACAACTAGTCGTGAAGTCGACTAGCCCGGATGAACACTGGAGAGTTGCCTGGGAGCATTAACTAGGCTGCCCCAAAATCATGGTGAAAGGGGTTCAGTATCCGGACGCATTGAAGCGATTGAACATTCGCTAAGCTTCGTAGGACGATCAAATCGCAAGGAGAGCAGATGCGCATTGGCATTCTGGGTTCGGGATTGATGGGCGGCACGCTCGGGACGATCTTCGCGCGAGCCGGACACGACGTCATGTTTAGCTATGCCCGGAATAACGACAAACTCAACAAGCTCGCGCGTGACGCGCAAGGCAATGCACGCTCCGGCACGCCGGCTGAAGCCGCGCTGGAGGCAGACGCCATCCTGCTGGCCGTGCATTGGTCTCGAGTCGACGATGCATTGAAACAAGCGGGCGATTTGTCCGGTAAGGCGATCGTCACTTGCTCGCTGCCAATGGATGAAGGCAACACGAAACTGATTATTGGAACCACGACCTCGGGAGCCGAAGAGCTCGCCAGGAAAGTTCCACGAGCGTATGTCGTTTGCGCCTTCAACACCGTGCCCAGCGAAGTTCTTTTTGACGTGTACGAGGCAAGGAGCAAGAAACCTCGGTCAAGCTTGGTGTACTGCGGCGATGATCGCAGTGCAAAAGACCTGGCCTCCGCGCTGATTGAAGACGTAGGCTTCGACCCTGTGGATGCCGGGCCGTTAAGGATCGCCCGCTACACCGAGCCGTTCGCCCTGCTCATCGGCCAGCTTGCTTACGAGGGAGAAGGTGGCCCAGAATTGGCCTACCGCTTCGAGAGATTTGGGGGATGAGCGTCATCATGCTGGAGCTTGCCAAGTGGGATGGCTTCTACGTTATCGTCGGATCGGCTGCGGGAGCCTTGATCGGATTGCAGTTCGTCGTCCTTACGCTGATTGCCGAGAGACCGCCCGTAGGCCTGGCAGAGGCTGGTGCCGCGTTTGGCAGCCCGACGGTGGTTCATTTCGGCGCTGTTTTGTTTTTGTCGGCGCTTCTGCACGTGCCCTGGCAAACCATCACCATCGCAGCAAGTCTGTGGGGACTTCTGGGCTTTGGTGGAGTCGCGTACACGGTGATCGTAATCCGCCGCTTGCGGAAGCAAATCGCATACCAACCACAATTCGAGGACTGGCTGTTTCATGTTGCGCTGCCTCTGGCTGCATACGCAGTCCTCGCGCTGTCGTCATTCGCGGCTTCCTCCCGCACGCGCGAAGCCCTCTTTGGCGTTGGCAGCGCGGCGCTGCTGTTGCTCTTCATCGGCATTCACAACGCGTGGGACAATATCGCCTACCACGTACTCGTAAGCGTTCCGGGTACGAAAACCGAGCGTCGCGATGAGATCAAATAACAACGCAAGTGAAGGAATATAGAAATGGATATCAAAAGAGTTGGCACGCAACCTTCCGCTGAGGGACCGGCAGAGTGGTTCACTGGCACCGTACGAATCGATCCGCTTTTTCAGGCACCGGATCCGGCATTTGTTCAGGGCGCCAGTGTGACATTTGAGCCGGGCGCCCGAACGGCGTGGCACACGCATCCGCTTGGTCAGACTCTGATCGTGACGGCTGGGTGCGGCCGGGCGCAACGATGGGGCGGCCCGGTTGAGGAAATTCGGCCGGGCGATGTAGTCTGGATTTCCCCCGGAGAGAAGCACCGGCATGGGGCCGCGACGACGACCGCCATGACGCACATAGCCATTCAAGAGAAGAAGGACGGCAAGGTTGTCGACTGGATGGAACACGTCACCGACGAGCAATACCGCGCCGCGAAATAAAGGAGATTTCGATGAGCAATAAGCCAACAAAGAACGATACTCTAAAAGACCACCTTTCCCGATATCGCGAAATTAAGATCAGCGTGATCGGCAGAAAGTCAGGACGCACCATCTCAATCCCAGTCTGGTTCGTATTCGAGGACGACAAGCTTTACCTCTTGCCGGTGAAGGGGTCGGACACACAGTGGTACAAGAACGTGCTGAAGAACCCATCGCTTCGGATCGATGCGCGAGGCGCGGAGGGAGAATTCAATGCCGTTCCGATCAAAGACGCCAAACAGGTGTCTTCCGTGGTCGAGAAATTCCGCGCCAAGTACGGCGCCAGCGACGTGAAGAAGTACTATTCAAAGTTCGACGTTGCTGTCCTCGCCCAGGGGAAATGAGCGCATCATGATTGCAAAAGAGGTATTCTCGAACGGTGTGAAGACCAACGGCAGAGTGTTATCTCTACGCCAGGCAGCGAATCGGCCAACCCCGAGTGAGCCAGATACGGCCGATCTGGCGCGCTTGATTGCCGCCTATGCCCCGCACGACGGTAGTTTTGAGCTTCGTGTCCCTGGCTTGCATGCGAGCCGCTTTTCACGCATCAACAACGAGTGCGTGCATGCCCTCCGGCTGCCCTCGTTGTGCATCATCGCGCAAGGAGCGAAGAGCGTCATCGTGGGGCACGAGGTCTACGAGTACGACGCCGCGCGGATGATCGTGTTCTCGGTCGCTCTACCGGTTGCAGCTCAGGTCACGCAAGCCAGCCACTCCGACCCTTATCTTTCCCTGAAGCTCGACCTCAACCCGCACAAGGTCGCCGAGCTAGTCTTGAAGGTCTTTCCGCACGGTCTGCCTCCGGCTCAACAGAGGAAAGCGGTTTACGTCACCCCGGTGGATGTGAGCATTGTCAACGCCGCGACGAGGTTAATGCAGTGTCTGGCGCAGCCCGCGGATGCTGACCTGCTCGCCCCACTTATCGTCGATGAGATTTTGATCCGGTTACTGCGCAGCCCGATTGGTGTTCGTATCGCTCAAATGGGCTTTGCAGAATCCAGCGTGCACCGGGTTGCGAAGGCCATTTCCTGGCTGCGAGAGAACTTCTCCCAACCCATGAAGGTTGAAGACCTGGCCGGGCTGGTGCACATGAGTGTTTCGTCATTCCACGAACACTTTAAGTCGGTCACTTCGATGAGCCCACTGCACTATCAAAAGGTGCTGCGCCTTCAAGAGGCAAGGCGCCTCATGTTGTCGACAATCATGGACGCGGGTACAGCGAGTCAGCACGTGGGCTATCTAAGCGCTTCACAGTTCAGCCGGGAATACAGCCGCTTCTTCGGCAGTGCGCCCACTAAGGACATTGCCAGATTGCGTCAAGAGACTCGGCTTTGGGCCTGACCCCCTCGGGGGTTATTGGCGATAACAACCGTCCACTTATTTCCGGCTCACCCATCGGGAAAGTTACCGATCTCTAGTTCTGATCCCCGCCGCCGTGCTTCTGGCGGCACAGCTTGCAATAAGTCGGTGGCTGGGTGTTGTCCACTCGATGTTTCACTGGCTTCACCGTCCGCATGTAAGCAAAAATCGCCTTCAGATCGTCGTCGGTAAGATTCTTGAATGCTCCGAACGGCATGATCGAATTCAACTTTCTCGCCTTCACGTAGCCGGTGCGCATTACCTCTAGGAACAGCGCTTCGTCGTAGTAGCTGATGCCTGACGGATCAGGCGTGATGTTGGCGGTGCTGACTTCGCCCCACGGACCTCGCATCAGCAATCCGCCAGCGTATTCGAAACCGGCCACCGCTTGGCCGCGCTTTTGCGGAGTATGGCAGTCTTCGCACCCCGCGAGAGTGACCAGATATTCTCCATACTTCACGCGATCGGCTGGATCCGGACTGGCGACCGGCGTGGTCACGGGCTCGGGCACGCCGCGAATCAGGTACTTCACCGGAAAGATGATTTCCGTATTCGGCAATTGGCTGTGGACCCGGGGCAGGGATCGCAAGTAAACAACAATCGAAGCGACGTCCTCATCGGACATCTTGCGGAAAGACTCGTAAGGCATCATCGGGAAAAGAGCGCGTCCGTCGTGACCGATTCCTTCGCGAATCGCCCGGGCAAGTTGATCGTCAGTCCACGTGCCCGCGCCCGTTTCTGGGTCCGGTGTCAAGTTCGAAGCCACGACGCGCCCCGGCAGGTCGGGCATATTGAACCACTGCCCGCTGGCCTCCGTGCCGGGCGTTATGGGTGCCCCATGCTTACTCCAATCGTGCTGCGAATGGCATACGGCGCATCCAGTTAGTTCGGCCAGATATCGGCCGCGTTGTAGCCGCTGCGGTGTCGAGTCGAATTTCTGCGCGGTGAGAGGGCGCGCCTTCGGACCAATAAAGGGACGCCAGCCGATGGTGAGACTGATGACTGCGACCAGAAGAAGTGCGCCTGCAATCCCCAGGTAGAGCAGAATTTTCCCGAGCTTTTTCATTTGCATGCTCGCGCGCGGAGTCCAATTGCAGCGCGCAATTCTAGAATGATTCGTCGGAACTATGCCGATCGAAACTAAGACGGGCTCCTTCGTGCACCTTTGTATCCTTTATGGTGATGAAGTTTCAAAGGCTTAGACCACAAAGGCACAGGAAGAAAAGCGCCGCAAACACTATCGGCCTTTTTTTTTGCCCTTGGCCGGCTTCTTCCCGCTTGCTGTTTTCTTCGAGGGTTTCGCCGCTTTCTTCGGCGATTTGCGCTTCTCGGCCTTCGGCGGATTGGGAGCTTTCGCAAGCGGGGCTTTCGCAACTTCGGTTTTCGCAGCGGGCACTGGCACCGGCACGACCGCGGGTGCGCCCTTTCCCTTTTTCTTGCCTCCGGCGGGAGCGACAACGGCGGCAGCTTGAGGCGCGGCCGCAGCCAGCTTGGCGGCGCGGCCGCGCTTAGGCGGCGGAGGGGGAGGTGGAGGGGGCGGCGGCGACAGCGGTTTCAGGAACTTCAATATTTCTGTCCGCGAGCGCAGTTTTCCATCCAGCAACAGCATGAATACATCGTGAGCAATCTTGGGATACTCCGGCATTTGCGGCGTGATCCGCAGCTCCGTCATCTCAAGCAACGGAAGCTTCTGCTGCACCTGCCGCCATTTACCAAAGAAGTTCTTGATCTTCTGCGCCACCGCCTGTTGTTTTGCTGTGACCTCGAGGAACAGCACCATCTCCGGCCGAGCTTCCGATAGCAGCTTCCACGTCCGCGACGGCGTGGCCGCTTCTTTGCCGGTTAAGCGCTTGGCCAAATCCTTGGCGTTGTCCTCCAAGTCTTTCCATGCCGCCACCAGATCCTTGCGCGGAATCAGCTTGCGCATGTCCGCGATATCTTTGTCGCCCAACCGCGCAGTCAGGAAATACAGGACGGCTGGCGACGGATCCGGCGTGTAGCCCAGCTGATTCATCTGCTGCCGGGTTTTCATCAACTGGCCGAGCCCAGCCGTATCCACCTTTGCCGTGGACCAATGAGGGTTGAGCACTTTCAGTAGCTCTTCCTTCTCCAGCACGCGAACGATGTGCAGCGGGTCGTCTTCATAGGCCAGTTGTTCGATCTCCTGGCCGATGGCCCGATCGGTGATGTATTCGATGTAGCTGTTTTCCTTAGCCGACTGGATCCGGGCTTGCGTGCGCTCCTCGATGGGCCAATGAAAGCGAGCCGCAAAACGGGCTGCGCGAATCAGCCGTGACGGATCTTCCATGAACGAATAGTTATGCAGGATGCGGATCAGCTTGGCTTCAATATCCGCCGCACCATTGAACGGGTCCATCAACAACCCGCGCGAGCCAGGATTCAGCGACAGCGCCATCGCGTTGATCGTAAAGTCGCGCCGCCGCAGGTCTTCGATGATCGTCCCAGGAGCGATGATGGGAGGCTTCCCTGTCTTCTCATACCGCTCAGTGCGGGCCGTACTGATCTCGGCTCGGACATTGCCGGGCAACACGAGGTACAGGGTCTTCAAATCGTCGTCTGACGACGCGACGATCGCCCCAGCGTGTTCAAGTTGCTTCTGCAGTTTGAGGGGATTGCCCTGGACCGTGAAGTCCAAGTCGCGAATAGGAAATCCGCTGATGATGTCGCGGACGGCGCCACCGGTCAGGTAAATGTTCATGCCCGCGTCGCGCGCAATGTCTTGTACCAGCGTGACCCCGCGCTGCTGGTCGGGAGTCAGCCGGATCTCCATTGTGTAGATGTAATCAGCCATGCCTTATTCAGAACTTAGACTTACCAGGCTGCAATTCCCCAGGGCTGGCCGGAGCAAGATTTCCACAGGGCGCATTCCAGCTCGCTCTGTGGCCTCCGGCACGTGCTACGTAAACTGCTCTGAAGACTAGACTTAGACGAGTTGCGATGGATGGCAGCAAACTGTAGAAAATAACACAATGTTAACAATTTGGCTACTGTGAATGAGATGACTCACTATGTTCGAGGCAAAAGTGTGAGAATCTGATTAAGCCCGGACGCGAAAAGCCGCTATCCGTGCCACTTTGTCCAATCCCTATGCCTTCCACTCACAAAAAGGTGGTAGTCCGAAAGATGGATCGCGATTCCCTCAACGGCTACGTCGCGCCCGCCGACTTTGTGCGTGAAGGCAAGCTGGAATTGCTTAATACCGCCGGAAACGTCGTCACAATCGATCTTAAGGACATTAAAGTCGTCTATTTCGTCCGCGAATTCGGAGACGCCGACTCTCCCAGCCGCAAGACTTTCACCACCCGGCCGCGCACCGAAGGGCTTTGGGTCCGGCTCCGCTTCAAAGACAGCGAGGTTCTCGAAGGCATGATGCCCAACGACCTCTCGATGAACACTGCCGAGGGCTTCCTGATTAATCCGCCAGACCTGCGCTCGAACACGCAGCGCATATTTGTGCCCCGGACCGCGCTCGAGTCGCTAAATGTGCTCGCCGTCATCGGGGCGACCCGGCGTCAGCGTCGGGGCGTTCCCGAAGACGCGGGACAGGTGCCTTTGTTTGGAGAGTAGGTGTGTCCGCGCCTAAGCCTTGTGCCTGGTTCTCCTGATTTTCGTTCTTCTGCACATATTCTGGTGCAGAATTTAGCTCAAAAAAGACTCTCGTTTTCTCCCAAAATATAGAAACCAAAGGATCGAAATTTTTCTTGCCTCCTAGATCTATGGTTCTAAAGGTAGTTAGAGGCAAAATATTGGAAACATGGGAGTTATCAGGTCGCGGTTCTGTTTTGAACCACTCTCGGGCCGCCATTGTCAAAGATCTAAGATTATCTTGTAGATAACCTATACGCTAATACATTATCACGATTTGAGGGGTGAGATCAACGGAAAAGCGGTGTGGCCGATGGGTCCGGTTCCAATTCAGGAATCCGAGATTTAAGGCAGGTCCGGAATCGTTGGATTTGCATTCTCGTTTCCCACCCTTTCCGCAACGGACGCGGAAAGAATGGGCCACCCGGCATTCACTTCCTCACCTTGAAAAATCTTCGGTCATAGGGATACGCTTGCCGCCACACCACTCGAATTCGCTCCGCGTCCCGATGCAGCGGATTCAACAATACGTTCCAAGTCTCCGGCAAAATCGCGGAGGGCACTTCGAGCAGCGCCGATTCCCCGCTGGCCAGCCAATCGTCCCCCGCACTCCTGGAGACCGCCAGATCGGCCGGCCAACCCTCCGGCAAAGATCCAGCTTCGATCCGCTTCATTTGAATATCGTCGGGGGCATCCACTTTAAGCATGGCATAAGTTCCCGGCAACCGGGCCAAATCCAACTCCAGATTCACCAGCACTTCAACCAGCGCCCCAGCCGGACTCGAAGCCAGGTACACAACCGGACGCCCCTGCGTATGCCATCGCGCCGACGCCAGCAATCCGCCGCGCCCGTCCAAAGTCTCGTAGTTGCTGATTCGCCAAAGGAACATGAACGCGATCGCCAAAGAATGTTTTCAGGAGGGCTACCTTAAGCATACTAAGCATGCGGAGAAACGAATTGATCGTCGCTGCGGAAAGCAGCAACACAAGGTCCCTCCACTGCGCTTCGCTCCGGTCGGGATGACAGAGTTTTCGTAGCCGTCAAGTTCGTGGCCGTCATTTTCGGAGCCATCAGGCGAACATGCCTTCGTCGATTTGCACCAGCATCTGCTCGACTAACCGCCCACCGGTTTCGGTCGACATCATTTGAATTGGGCTCTTACCCTCGAAACGCATTTTCGGCGCGCGTACCCACTCGAGGGCCGCGTCTGAATCGCCAAATGTGGCCTGCGCGCGCGACAGAATCCGCGCCGTTCGAATGGCCCGGTCCGACTCTTCCCGCGACAGCTTCTGATGGCTGCTCTTGCGATGCTTGAAGGTCCGCCGATGGATTACCAGCGCATGCACCTCGTCGCGGGTCAACCCGTGCTTGGTCATCCGGTTGACGGTAGTCAGCGGCAGCCCGCGCTCAGCCAAAGCCGCCAACTCCAACTCCGAAGCAAACCGCGCCCCCAACCACTCCCGCAAATATTCCCCTAGAGTTCTGCCTGCCGGAACTGACGTCGCCATGGCTTGTTCCCCTAGGGACATTATGCCATAGGATCGCGGGCAATTTGTACCAAGAATTGCAAGAGATCGCATAAGTCTATGTATCTAAAGCACAAACGATCGGGATTGCGAATTTGACGCAAGACTTGCACGCGGAGTACCATTTTGGGCAATGCTCACTCGAGGAGAGCACTACAAGGCAATCTTTGGTCCGTGGTGGGCAGTCGTGAACGGCCTCTGGGCGCTGCTCTCGTCGGCTGACACGCTAGTCGCAAAGTATGGATCAGTCGAGTTCAAGAAAACATGGGACGAAGCGTGGATCACGCCAAAATGGGGATGGAAAATTTGGGCTATAGGACTTCTGGCGAGCACCGTATTGTTTGCACTTGAGTATTCGTTTCGGCATACGAGACGCATTCTGGATCAGGCTCACAACGGGCGCAAGGCGGAAGTTAAGAAAGTGGAGGATGAGTTAGCGGTTGCCAATGCGAAGATCAACAAGTTAGAAACGATGCCCGACATTAGCGGGGAGATTCTCGTTGCATTTTGGGAAGTACGAAGAGACCTAGACGGAATGCCTTGGTCCAAACACAGTCGGTACTACATCAAGCTTCGCTTGGTGAACCACAACGACGTGCCCTGTACGATTAACAAGTACTCGCTCAGCATTGCTAACTACGGCGATGACAAAAGGACCAAAGGTGAAGGCACTCCGTCGTCCGTTGGAAAGCTTTCTCATCCGACATACACTTACATCGACGAGAACGCCGAGATCATTGAAACGGACGGCTGTAGCGAAGTTAGGACAAGAATCGGGCCAATCAATATTACAACTCAGTGGCCTTTGGCGCGAGGGCGTAAACAGGAAGGCTGGGTCACGTTTGATGTCTGGAACTACGTACCGGAACCGATCAAACGTATAGGTGAAATAAATCCCTCAGCGTCCCTAGCACCTTGGAAACAGGTTATGTCGGTATGCGTTGTAGATTCTCTTGGAAACGTCCATAAGGCAGAAGATGATCTCGTAGAGATTGCGACTGCTCGTTTTGAACGCAGCTAGGCGGCCCTCGTGAGTTCTTTGTATTCGAGGGGGCTGGCCCACCTTTACGTTTTTTTGTAAAGGTGGGAACGGGAAGGTCGGCGCTCACAGGTTTTCCTGACTTATGCCTGAGTTTCTTATGGGAACCGCGCTGAGAGACTTCTATCCAGCCAATTTTGAGAAGGGCTTTGAAGGCTTGCTTCGCCTTCACGCTGGGCCACAGCGTCAAGCGGAAACGCAGTCGAGTGTAATCGAGCGTGGAACGTTCTCGGAATTCTCCACGTCATCTGCGATGACCCGTAAAGCTAACGCATATGCTTTTCGCTTGGCTTCGTCTTCGGTTTTTCCGTATACGATCACGCCGGGGACGGCGGGAATCTCGGCGATCCATCGACCATCATCTTCGAGTTCAGTTTCAATATTCCAATGCACGTCGTCTCTCCTGATGGTGGCGGGTGGTTTCTTGTGGGACATCACACTCATAGGATGCCGTAAAGGCGACTTCGTTGCATGTGACCGAAGTCACAGAGGGAATGAATAGAAGCTCAAGCATAACCCTGGCGCCAGCCCTCGAAGTCTTCCAGCACTTCTTTCTCAGAGATTCCCCTGCGCTTGATCTGCCGCGCGATCTCGCTAGTCAGCATGGCAAACAGTTCATGCTTGAGTTCTCCCGGCAAGGAGTCCTTCTGCAAGGGGAAAAACACTCCCGCGAGCCTTCCCCGTCGCGTCACCAGAATCGGATCCTTGGAGCGCAGCATTCCTGTTGCCTTGTCGCGAAATTCCCGTACGGTGCTGATTTTCATGTGGTCACCTGCGTGACCATTATAAATGCTCGCGAGGACTCTGCGAAAGACCGTTCCTGCAACCGCCGCGGGCTCGCACTCGACCGCCGTCGTTGCCCTTCGGCGGATCGCACTATCCCGGCTCGGGTTTGCTGGACGAACTTGCCGATTGCGGGGCCGTTCCTTGGGTTACGAATTTCATGAAGTCTGATTCCGCTAGGCGCGAGGGATGCACCTCGGCACCCCGGCCGAAGAAACGGCAGAAGCTCATGATCAGAGGGCGCCAGCGCACCGGATCGATATGAGGACGCGCGCCGTCCTCGACCAGCAGGTTTTCATCGACGTGCAACTTCACGATATGGACCTCGAACGCGTTGGCGCTCACGTTCTTGCCGAAGGAACGAAAATCGTGAACGATGCCCTCCATTTGCACGGGACACTCGCGCACGCGCGGGGGCGCAACCGACTCCGACTGCACTGCAGTGAATCCTGCAATGGCGAATTTATCTGGTTCGTAGCGATAACCCCACTGACATTTCTTCTCCGGGACAGGATTCTTTCCGGTGGTTAGGGCGAGGCGATCGACGTGCGTGACCAAGTCTTCCGACGGCAGATTGATGACGCACTCTCGGGTGCGGATGAGGTTGTCGGAAGTCTGGCCCATCTGTCCCAGGCCCAGCATGCAGCTCCAACCCAGCCACCACGCTGACGACATGGGCGCCAGATTCGGCGAGCCGTCCGGGTTCAAGGTGCTGATCAGGGCTATGGGCGTGCCAAAGTAGAGGATGGTCGGCTCAATCGTCTTGTGCATGCCTGGACGATATCGGATGTGGTGAAAACGGACTATCCGCATCTTGCGGCCAAACTGAAACGGCTGAGGTGTTGAGTTGAGGGCCACGTGGCCACACTATCGCCTTCGTTACCGACCGGTTATGCTATACGTTTTCAGACAAGCGGCAGCTTCGCAGTGGCTGCTGCTTGAAACTAAGGAGAATCAATGCCCGCCTACGCCGTTGTTATTCGTGAAAAGACTCGTAACTCTACTAAGTTGGACGAGTACAGGAAACTCGCTCCGGCCAGTTTTGAGAAGCATCCGGTTAAATTTCTCGCCATTCATGGCCGCTCGGAAGTTCTCGAAGGTCCCAAGAGCGAGGACATTGTCATCCTTGAATTTCCGAGCTACGAAGCGGCGCAGGCCTGGTATCACAGCCCGGAGTATCAGGCCGCCTGCGAACATCGCTTCCACGGCGGAGACTATCGGTGCATCCTCACCGACGGCGTAGCGCCTAAATGATCGATGTCGGACCGGATTTCGGGTTACTCTAAACGTTTCCCCGCCCAAGCTTTTGCTTGGACGGGGCTATTTTGTTCTGCTAAACAATTGCCGATCGGGGACCTATTTGTAGGTGGCGGCTGTGCGAACTAGATAGTCACGATGCTCTGTGAAGTCCGTCATGGAACTAAATGCCGGGCCATCCAGCGGGTTTGCTTTCAGAGTGTCGCGAAGGGCCGTGTCGACCTTGTCCAGCGCCTCCGCGTTGGCTGCCATGTAAAAGATCCAGAATGTGCCGGGCGCTTGCGTGTGAACTGCTTCGATGTCGATTTCGTACTCGTGAATGGTGTCGTCGGCCAGCATTTTCTCGAGCAGTGGCACGACCAGGGTCTTGCTGAGTGTTTCTACCGCATTGCTCGGCGCGTCCGGCCTTAACTTATAGGACGACCCGTGGGTGTACAAATCTTTCCACGATCCCGAATGCCAGTTGTAATAGCGGCTGACATAAATGTTATCCCAGTGGTTGGTGGCACTGGCCAACACCGGAGAAGTGGGATTGCCGGCCTTGTAGAACTGGTCGAGCACGTTGAGCACGCCAGCCATGGACATCGCCGACCACCATCCGTCGTGCGTGGGAGCGTCGGCCGCGTGAATTAAATTCTCGTCGTTGCCATAGCCCACAATGGTTCCGTTGGCGACGGCCTTGTCGAGGATTTTCGCGTTGGCGATGTTGGACTTTGCCATGTCGGCCCACTCGGCGCGCGGAAGAGTCCAAAATGCGACGTATGAATACATCGGCGGTTTTTCTTTAACTTCGGACATCTGTGCAGATACGGGCATGGCCCAGACGGCGGACATCGCTAACACGCACAGCCCTGCGAAAACTTTCCACAGTTTCCTGTTCATGATTTTCATCCTCCGTGATTTGCCCAGGACCTCTATGGGGGACCCAGCCTGGGGCGACGGTAGTGTACACCCATGGTCTCGTCGACACTCTTTCAGGGCGGAACTACGCGTGAGTATTTGCGAAAAAAGATACTTGACCTGTCGATCTCGCGGCCTCTGGTTCGACTAATAAGTGAACCAGGAAAAACGGCCCGAGGAGGCAGGTATGGCACCGCAGCGGACAATAGTTCGGAGGCTCAAATCGATTTTTGGGGCGGTCCTTGTTGGGCTCGGGATGTTTATCCTGTATGCGGATACGGTCGGGGCGGTGGCTCACTTGCGCGACGTCCTCGGCAATGGCTCAGCGGCGGTGGGAGGATTGCCCGCTGCGATTCTGGTCTTCGCGCAAATTGTCCACGTCCATGCCTTGGAGCATCAGCGGTTCGTGCAGGGCTTGTTTCAGCGGGTGCTGCTATCGTCCCTCTGGCCGCTGTTCCTCGTGATCTTCGGAACGGTGTTGTCCAGAGATACGTTTGCGGACAGCGAGGGGCATTTCGAAAACGCTGACAGCGAGGCCATCGATGTTTCTCGCTCTCATGCGAAACATAATTAGACGCCGGTGTCGCCGGGATTCTTCAAGTAATCGCTTGCTTCGGGAGTAAATATGTCGCCGAGGACGCGCAATACGGCCAAACTCGAATTGCTCTCCGATGGCTGGTAGTAGTTCCCTCTTGCGCCTACTCTAATTACAATAAGAAGTGCAGTAAGCGCGAGCAGTCTCACTCCCCCCATTTATTGCAAAGGCAACGGCGATATTAGCCTGCATCCATTCGTGAAGGAGTTGCGACGTGAGGGTTCGCGAGACGACAAATCACAATCGGAACCGGGCAACGCCGTCACCTTCTTCGAGGCTGCGCGATCCTGCGGGAAAGCGCGAGTCCCTGATCATCGCGGCCACCAAACTCTTTGCTCGCCGTGGATACGAGGCAACCCGGACCGCTGAAGTAGCGGCTCTGGCGGGCTGCGCGGAAGGTCTCATCCATCGTTATTTCGGTGGTAAGAAAGGCCTTCTGCTGGCGCTCATTCAGCGGCGCGTGTCGCAAGAAGTGGTGGAACTGACCGACCAATTGCCTCTGGCTTCTACGCTGGAAGAGGAAGTTCTTCAACTTGTCGAGTGGGAAGTCAGGAATATGTGGCGCGATCGAGATTTCCTGCGGGTGATCATTTCGCGTGGGCTCGTGGAACCGCGCGTGGGCAAGGTGCTTAGCAAGGCGGGGCTGGCCCGGCACGTGCCAGCATTCGTGCAGCGCCTTAAGCATTTTAAGCAGCGCCGGTCGCTGTCTGAGGAAGAGATGGAAGGCCTGGCCCAGGCGATCAAGACGATCGGACTGGTGTTTGGCTTCATGCGGCCTTGCGTTCTCCAGCAGGATCGCCGTGCTGCCAGGAACATGGCGACCACCATCGCAAGAATTATGGTCCACGGCATCTCTGAGCGCGCAGCGTAGTCGTGGGTGGTCCACCCTTTTGTCGATCTGGGTTGCCCACAACTTCTTTTGCACAGCGCTTAAGAATTCAACGATTGCGATTAAGATAATGGCCTGTGCAGAATGTGACCCCGGCAGCGATCGCGGCCCTAATGGAGCTCGCTCCCGCGGTGGCGTTCGGGTGTGCCGCGGAACGCCTTACGCGAGCAGTCCAGCGCTGGCCGGTCGCCGTGCGCATCACCTTTCCCGCTCTGTGTGTCTTGCCTTACGTTCTGGTTTCGGTTTCCCAGCATATCTTTCGATGGCAATGGTTCGCGCTCTATGCCGGACTGCCCGTGGCGATCGCGTGGTTGCTCGGGCAAGCGGCGGCTGTCGATCCGGAGCAGCGCGGCAACTGGCGGGACGCAATCATCCTGCTGACGCTGGGGCTGGCCGTCGATCTGCGCTGGTTTGAGGGGGCATGGCCCAGCGGATTGCGAGCGTTGAATGAATTGCTCCTCGTCGACATGGGCCTGTATGGTTTTCTTGCCATCCGTCAGCTCAGCGGAACCGGTTTCGACTTTCACCTGCGCTGGAGCGACTGGAAGAGCGGATTGCGCGAGCTCGTCTTCTTCGCGCCTCTGGTGTTGAGCCTGGGATGGGCCCTCGGTTTTATCCATCCTCACGCCAACGCACCGAATTTGGGCGCGGCGGCTCTGCGATGGCTGCTGATATTTTTCTTCACCGCCCTGCCCGAAGAACTTTTCTTTCGCGGCTGGGTGCAGAATCTGCTCGAACGCCGCGTGGGCCGTCTGACAGCGCTGCTGATCGCGTCTGCGCTGTTTGGATTGTCGCACTTCAATAAACGATCGGTGCATTTCAACTGGCGCTACGTTTTATTAGCCACGATCGCCGGTATTTTCTACGGACGCGCCTGGCGCGAACACCGGCGCGTGGCGGCATCGACCATCACACACGCCAGCGTCGATTGGCTATGGGGACTGTGGTTCTAGGGACCAAACACGTAGGCCGTACCAGGGCCGTTGGTGCTGCCAGCAGGGTGGTTGATAGACCCGACTGCGACTGTACTTCCGCTGATGGACACACTGAATGCGAACGCATCACCGATATCTCCGTCGGATGGCGTCAGCTTCGCGGCGAACTTCGAAGTTGTCTTCCAGCCAGCGTTGGGTTTGTTGAAGACATAGGCTGCGCCAGTGCCACCGTTGCCGGCGACCGCGCCGACCACAGCTGTGTTGCCGGTGATGGCAGCCGACCATCCAAAGGCATCCCCCATCTGTCCGCCAGAGGCGGTCAGCTCTGCGTTGAACTTCGAGGTCGTCTTCCATCCCCCGGCTGGCTTCACGAAGACATAGGCCTTGCCCGGACCCGTAAATGTACCGGTCGAAAAATTCTCCTGAAGCGCCGTCGCCAACACCGTGGTTCCGTCGCTGCTGATGCAGGCTGATCCCGCCTGGCAGAAACCGAAATCATCATATGCCGCCCCATTCTTAGCGGACAGTTTGGCGGTGAATTTCGAAGTAGTCTTCCAGCCTTGTGCCGGTCTCACGAAAAGGTAGGCCACCCCCTGGCCCGCATTTGCACCGACGGTTGCGCCCGGCGCGCCAACAAACACAGTGGAGCCATCGCCACTGACAGACACTTCACCTGCGAAATCATCCGCTGCACCGTCCGACTCGTAGAGTTTGGCAGTCTGTGTGGTCGTCTTCCAGCCCGAGGCAGGCTTGACGAACACATAGGCTGCACCCTGCCCCGCGTTGCCATCGATGGTCGCGCCGGCTGCTCCGACGGCCACGGTGTTGCCGTCCGCACTCAGTGCCAGCTCATTGCTGAAGCCATCATTGGCCGTTCCGTCAGAGGCGGTGAGCTCGGCTTTGGATTTTGCGGTCGTCTTCCACCCACTCTTTGGCTTGAGGAAGACATAGACTTTGCCCGGACCATTGCACACACCGCTCTGCGGACATGCCCCCACTACAATCGTGTTTCCCGCGATGTAGACTGCGCCTCCGAAGCCGTCGCCTGCTGCTCCGTTCGAGGCAGTCAGCTTGGCCGTCTGGGTCATATTTCCCCACCCACTGGCCGGCTTTACGAAGACATAAGCGGCGCCCTGCCCGGCGTTGCCGTTTACGGCGGCGTTCTCCGCTCCGGCTACTACGGTGTTTCCACTGATGCTAACAGCGATGCCCAACTGGTCACCATCCGCTCCATCTGAAGCCGTTAGCTCGGCCAATTGCACCCACGGATCGATCATTACAGGATAGCGCGCACCGGCGTCGTCAGTTCGCAGAAGCAACTCGCCGTGGTTCAGTTCCAGCCACGTGCGCAATGCCTTTCCGGAGGCATCAAAAGCCCTCAAACCGGTATAGCGAAGCACTGGCTTTCCGTTTGCTGCGGTGAGGCTCAGGCCCTCACCATTCTGATCCATGGCGGCATGCAAATCTCCCGACAGCGCCAATGCGATTGTGAGGAGACCACCTTTGGCCTTGTTGATCGGTTCGTTGATAGTGAATCCTTGTTCGAGACCAACCGGCCCATTGATATACCATTCGGTGAAAATTCCTCGCCGATAGTCAATACGGTTACGATTCGCCACAGGAACAGCGGCGCCGACTCCCCGAATTGCGTCGCCATACCCGTAACCGCGCACGGTCATTAGCCAGCGAGAAGCTCCACTGCGTACTCCTACCCCTTCAGAGTTGAAATGAATGTCCAATTTCTGGCGCAAGTTTGAAGCGTCGAAACCGTCGCCAACAGCTTGCGCGTGGTAGCTGAAAGCATCTTGCCCCAAGGCAGCCGAGAGGCCGGATTTCAGCTCCGTCGGCACATTCGGCTGGCCCAAAGCATCTCGTCGGACGGGCACACGAGTTTGGGCATGCGCGGCGGTCACAACCGCTACAGCCAGCACAATCGTTGCGGCCATTGAAAGCCTGTGGATTCGTGGTTTCCTCATTGGAATTCTCCTGACGCAAGACCTGCGAAAACTACTTTGAACTATTCGGCCCGACAGACAAGGGTCTTACTCAGCGACGACGCCCGCAAGGGGAAGGGACACGGGGCTCACAGAGCGATGCAATTGTCCTCGCCCACGCTCAGGGTGTCAAGAAAAACTTGAGTTTAGCTAAGTGGCCCGCGAGAGAGTCAATATCGGCGGAGAGGCTGAATAAATCACCGACAATGCTTGGGGATTGTGGGATCAACAATTTTCTGATTTCTTGTGAGGTCTTTTCTCCGTCTTTGTCGCTTTAGAGAGTAGGGGGAAATTTCCATCCGGGATGCGCGCCGGCAGCCTGCCATTGCCTGGTCGGGGGATCATGGCGCCAGCGGCTCTTGCGGTTCGCATCCCGGGTTGGTGATCCTTTTCCGGTTGGCCCGCGCGTCAATTACAATCGGTCTCGTTCTTGCTAACACTCCAATGAGACTTGCACAGATTGTTTCTGCGTTGGGCGCACGCCTGGAAAACGGCTCGCCCGATACCGAGATCGCAGCCGTCGTTGGCATTGAAGAAGCCAGCCCCGGCCAACTTACATTCGTGGCCAATCCAAAGTATGCGGCGGCGGCGCGGAAGACAAAAGCGTCCGCCGTGATCGTCGCCGAAGACTTCCCTGCTCTTGCGACTGCGATGGTGCGCAGCAAGAATCCGTATCTGGCTTTCGCCCGTGCCATCGCTCTGTTTCACCCGCCTCATCAATACGAGGCCGGAATTCACCCCACGGCAGTGATTCATGCCTCTGCAAGGATCGGTGAAGGCGCGCACATCGGACCGTACGTCGTGATCGGCGAAGATGTCGAGATTGGGAAGAACGCCGTGGTGCTCGCGCACGTTGTCATTTATCGCGGTGTGAGAATTGGCGATAACTTCCTAGCCCACGCTCACGCGATCGTCCGCGAGTTGTGTCGGATGGGAAACAATGTACTGCTGCAGAATGGAGCAGTCATCGGGGCGGATGGCTTCGGATTCGCGAAAGATGATCTTGGCCACTGGCACAAAATCCCGCAGCCGATGCCGGTTGTCATCGGAGACGACGTGGAGATTCAAGCCAACTCCTGCATCGACCGCGCTAGCGTTGGCGAAACCCACATTGCTCGCGGAACGAAGATCGACAATTTGGTCCAGGTGGGTCACGGCTCGCGGATCGGAGAACATTCGCTGCTGGCGTCGCAGGTTGGTCTCGCGGGTTCGACTGAGGTGGGGAATAACGTGATCTTGACCGGTCAAGTCGGCGTCGTTGGTCACTGCAAGATCGGCGATGGCGCCATCGTCACTCCTCAAAGCGGGGTTGCTGCCGACATCGAAGCCGGAGCGATCGTCAGCGGGGCTCCGGCGGTCGATCACAAGCTGTGGCTGAAGTATTCGGCATTGCTGAGCAAGTTGCCCGAGATCGCGAAAGCCGTTCGGAGCAAAAAGGAATAGCCTCTGCACATTGTCCGAAACTGAGGGCTATCGATTGTCCACGCGAGATCCTTCGTGGCCTTCCGGCCACTCAGGATGATGCTATTTTGTGAGACGCGTTAAGCTGAAGCTTTTCCTTCGTGAACCGGAGCCTGCCCTGAGCCGGGTCGAAGAGCGTCCTCTGTGGTTGTCGCTGCTGCCTCTTGAAGGTCGGCTGGCAAACCGCGGTCGATGACTTTCCGAACTTTCGCCATCAGGCAGTCACGGCTGCCGAAATCCTTGGGTTCAATGGGCTGGTGAAAGATTACCGTGACAATTCCCGGCTTGATCGCGAATCTTCTCTTCGGCATCACGTAGTGTGTTCCTACGATTGTTACCGGCACAATCGGCACGCCACATTCCTCTGCGAGGTAGAACGGTCCTTTCTTGAAAGGCAGAAGCTTGCCATCGAAAGAACGGTGTCCTTCGACATAGACCGTCATGTTGATGCCTTGATGAATTACATCGGCAGCGGCCCGGACTGCGGCGATTCCCGACTCGCGGTTCCCGCGATCCACCGGTACCAGCGATCCGAATCGCATAAGCCGTGCCAAGACCGGAACGCGGAACAACTCTTTCTTAACCATGATTGACATGCGGCGCGGAATCAGCGGCATCAGGATTGGGGGATCGATGTTGGAAACGTGATTGGACATGAAGATGTAGGTGCGTGCGGGGTCGATCTTGTCCAGGCCAACGACGCGAACCTGAATTCCAGCGAGCCGAACCCCGGTCCACGCGCCCCACATGGTCATGCGATAGAGCATGCTGACATCGCCGGTCAGCAAGGTCCACGGAAAGCCGATTAATGCCGCGACCGGGAGTAGTGCGGCCCAGAATCCGAGCATCAAGAGAGTGCGAATCAAGGGCGCGCGTCTCCGGAACGATGCGATTCACCTGTGGACCAGAATGGTTTGAACCTGCCGACACGGTTGGCTTTTTGCTGTGCTGCGATGTTGTCCATATCGTTCAGCTCAATATCAATTTATTCTCGGCGCACGAACTTTGCGCCATGGCTGCGCCGAGCGATTTCAGACGCTCGGGAAGTTTCTCGTAGATGCCGCCAAAGCCTCCGTTGGAAAGAATGGCGACGACATCGCCCGAACGCAACTCGGGAGCGACCAGTTGCACGATGCCGTCGACGGTCGGGACAATCCGTGCCCGGCGGCCGTGTTTCTGGATTTGCGCCGCCACTGCGGCCAAGTCCAGGCGTTCTGCTTCCGGGATGGATTCTGACTTGAAGACGTTCGCTACGACTACTTCATCGGCGAGCGCAAGGCTTTTCGCCAATTCGTTCTGCAGTACGTTGCGCCGCAGAGTGTTCGAGCGCGGCTCGAGGATCGTCCACAAGCGGGCTCCCGGATAATTTGCGCGCAACGCGGTGAGTGTGCCCGCAATCGCCGTCGGATGATGCGCGAAATCGTCGATAATCGTTACGCCATTTACTTTAGCGCGGACTTCAAGGCGACGTTTCACGCTCTTGAAGGTCTTCAACGCGGCTGCAATCTCCTCGCGGGAGATTCCGCACTGGGCAGCCAGCGCGGCTGCGGCAGTCGCGTTCCACACGTTGTATTCGCCCGCCACGGCATACTCGAAATCTGCCCAGGGCTTCCCGTCCCGCACGACTGACCATCGCGTTCGTCCCGGTTCCAGATGCAGGTTGATGATTTTCCAGGTTGTGTTCACGCTTGAGCCATATCGCTCCACCGCGCAAAATGCGCGGGCCAGACAACGATCGAGACTGGCGCCGGTATCGAATGCGATGATGCGACCGCGCCGAGGGATGAGATTCACCAGACGCTTGAACGCGGTTTCAACGGCATCGAGGTCTTTGTAGATATCGGCGTGATCAAATTCCACCGAGGTCAGAATGATGGAGTCGGGAAAGTAGTGCAGAAACTTTGGGCCCTTGTCGAAGAAAGCAGTGTCGTACTCATCGCCCTCCAGGATAAAGTGCTTGCCTTGTCCCAGTTGAAAGCTGCTGCCAAAGTTTTCTGCAATGCCACCAATCAGGAAAGCCGGTTGCAAGCCGGCGGTATGAAAAATCCAAGCCAGCATGGAGGTTGTAGTGGTCTTGCCGTGTGTGCCCGCAACAACGAGAACCTCTTTGCCGCGCAGAAACTCATCGTGAAGAATCTGTGGGAGTGAACAGAATGGGATGCGCTGATCGAGTACGTGCTCCAATTCGACATTGCCACGCGATATGGCATTGCCCACGACCACCAAATCCGGTTGCGGTTGCAGGTTCTGCACGGCAAATGGCGCCACAGGAATATCGAGGGACGCTAGAAAATCTGACATAGGCGGATATGCGGCCGTATCAGAACCGGTCACGCGAAAGCCGCGTCGCTTCAGCATGCCGGCGAGGGACGCCATCGCCGTGCCACAGATCCCGATCAGGTGGATGTGTTTGTTCTCGGGCATGATCTCACTTATGTTCCGCTTTTACCGCTTGCCAATTCTAAAAAAAACGCTTCCGCTAAATATCCAAAGTTTGAAGGCGGCGGACAGGAGTGTCCGCCCCACACGTGGCGGATTCCAGAATCCGGAGGCTTCCTCCGCTTGCGCCGACTTTGAGTGCTGCGCGCACGCCGAGAGGAAGCGTGATGTTGCGATGCGAGACGTGGCCGGATCGTAATCCAAACGCAACAGGTATGCCCAAGTCTCCGACGATTCCCAATATAACTTCTTCCAAAGTGTAGCTCTGGTCTTTGTTTTGCACGCAGTCCAGCATCTCGCCGAATACGATGCCACGAACATCGGCCAACTTGCCGGCCAATTTCAATTGCATCAGCATGCGATCGATCTGATAAGGCTTCTCGGCCATATCTTCGATGAACAAAATGGTTCCCGCCGTGTGAATTTCATATGGCGTGCCCAACGAAGCCACTAGCATCGACAGACAGCCGCCATAGAGGATGCCTTCGGCCGAACCTGGTTGCAAGGCTTTCACGCCGGATTCCAGTCCAAAGTTTACTTCCAATACAGAAGCCGCGCCGACTGCGGCGTTCCAAGAGCCCAGATCGACCCCGTCGGGATTACCGAAATCTTTTGTGACCATGGGACCGTGGAAGGTCACGAGGCCGGCGGAATCCGAGATATAGGTCAGTAGACTCGTGATATCGCTGTAGCCCACGAAAACCTTGGGGTGGGCTTTGATATTCTCCAGATTGAGAGTGTCGAGAAGATAATTGGCTCCGTATCCGCCGCGGGCGCACACAATTGCGCGGACATTATCGCGCGTGAACATTTCGTCGAGTTCGCGGGCCCGGCGATCTGCTGATCCGGCGAAATAGAGATCCTTTTCGAGGATGGAATCGAAATAGAAAGGTTTGTATCCGATTCGCCTCAGCGCGTCGCATCCGGCTTCGAGCAGGTCGAGCTTAATATTGCTGGCGGGAGCGACGATTCCGACCGTGTCGCCGGGCTGGAGCGCGGGTGGCTTTATGCGCGGGATCGATGGGGTCGGCGGCATCGCATCAATGTCTTCGCACGGTCAATCTTAACAGGCCGCGGCAAGGCGCAATTTGTTACTTCGGTGACTGTTGTGTCGTGAGACTAATCCTGCCGAGTTTCACTCGGCTGCCCGGACGAGGACGTTCCGGATGTACGCAGTCTAAACAAGAAATTCTCCGCGACAGACGAGTTGAGCTGTGCCTCTCAGGAAAACCTGTCCCTCCCATCGCACCGTTTGCACGCCCCCGGGCGTGTGCACTCGCAGCGGCGACTCAGCTTTCTCAGCGACGATGGCCGCGACTGCGGCGGCGCACGATCCGGTCCCAGAGGACTGGGTTTCGCCGACTCCGCGCTCGAAGAACCTGGCATGGATATTTCTTTTATCAACTGTATTTACCAGCTCAATGTTAATTCCATGCTTGAAATTACCGTGCCGCCCGATCTCGGCCGCCTCTATCTGCCAGTCCGGCCTGAATTTGTCGACAAAGATGACGTAGTGCGGATTGCCCATTGAGACCGGAATACCGCGTACTTCGCGAGAGGCCAGTTTGATGGGAAGCTCATCTTCGACCTCTGGCTTGCCCATGGCAATCTCTAACTCGTACTGATTGTCGTTGCGGGAGGTGAATGTGCAGGTCTTTAAACCAGCACCGGTACGTATCACAACTTTTTCTTTCGCCTGCTCGGAACAAATGTAGGCTGCGACGCAACGCGTGCCGTTGCCGGAAATCTCAGCCTCAGATCCGTCGGCGTTGAATAAGCGGGCCTGCACGTCGGCATCTTGCGCGGGGAACAGCCACTCCACTCCATCAGCGCCTACGCCATCGTGCCGTTCGCAGATACGCCTGCTGAACCGAGCCAAGTCGACTGGGGCATGAATGCCATCGATGATCAGAAAATCGTTTCCGCAGGCGCTCGCTTTGACGAAAGGGATGGCGCTACTGGGAGAACTCATTCAATGTCCACCGGGCCCAGCGGGGTTGCACTCTCAAAAACTGAGGACTGCTTCAGCCCACGCAGGACCTGGTCCTGCTGGCTGCGGGTTGCCTCCAATTCAAACTGAACTCGCACGTGCTGCGCAGTCGCGGCAACCTGCAAGTTGTCCGTCATGCCGTGGACGCATTCCAGAACGCGGTTTATCTCAAGAGTAACTTCGTCGGCACTGCGGCCAGCAACTTCGTAAGCGTGGACTGCCGCTTTCAGACCAAATCGCTCCTCCGCATATCCTAAAAGAAAGAGGCAAAGCAAAATGAGTCCGGTAGCAAAAACCGAGGTGAGATAAAGTCCGCCGCCGACCGCCATGCCGACCGAAGCCACGACGAAGATAGTTGCCGCCGTGGTTAATCCGGTGACGAGTTTCTCTCGAGCATGAAGGATGGAACCTGCGCCGATAAAACCGATTCCTGGGATGATCTGGGCCGCAATACGAGTGTGATCTCCCAGGAACTTGACCGCGAGCGCATCGGAAAGGATGGTATACATGGCTGCGCCGAGGCAGATGAAAAGATTGGTGCGCAGTCCGGCTGGGCGATGTTTCAGTTGACGCTCCAGTCCGATTAGGCCGCCCAGAATGGCCGCCAGCACGAGACGCATGACCGAGACTCCGACCATGGATGTCATCTCGTTCTGAAGGAGGTCGTAAGTGTGCTGCGTCGAAGGCATGCGAACGTCGGTTCTGGGGATTTTATCACCGGAAAACTTGACGCCAACGCGTGCCTGGCCTGCGCCGTTAACGGGCGTGATTACCGGGTAGAGCCGGAAGCCGCACGATGCGTCCAATAGATGGTGGCCGCGGGCTGCCCGGCAGTGCGTATGACTATGAGAGAAGTCAGGCCTTGTTTTTGCACGCCGAAAGCGATCGGATCGCCATCCATTGCAACTACGAAGTCAACGTATTGTGAAGGGTTGGCCAGCGCCCGTTCCCAGAGGCCCTCCTGATCGGTTGGCGATTTCCAGGGACGATGATTGCCTTCATTAATCGTACGACGAAGCGAGATGCCGGCTCGTTGGAGAGCGCCCACGTGGTCGCCCAAGTACATCAACAAGGACGATGCATGGGGCAATTTGTTGAGGTTAGACGCAAGTTCAGTTTCGAAGGCGATGCGGGTTCGCGAATTCACCCAGGCCTCGCGAAAGCACACCGGCTGCGTTCGCCACACGAAGCCGTAGCTCAAAGCGAGGAGGACTATAGCGCCAAAGATTACGGCTGTCTTCGCGGATTTGTTTTGGCTAAGGCGGAGCAGGAAGTACATAGTCACCGCCAATGCCGCGGAGAACAAGGGCAGAAGCTGCAGTCCATAACGAACGTTATAGAACGAGAACGGCCACCATGTGGGCACGAAAATCGGGACGCCGCTGTACGCGATCGAAAACATGTAGAACGGAAGCGGTACCCAGAGTAGAAGAAGGGGCCAGAGCTTGCGCTCAAGAATCAGAATCGCGATTGTTCCGGCCAGGAGCAATGCCACCCATAACTTTTGCCACGGCCCTTCCGCCATGTTCAGCTCGCCCGATTTCAGAAAGTAACTGAACGCAACCGGCAAATCGTGGGAGCCGGGATGTCTGGGTGATCCCGGAGTTGCGCTCTTCTGCTCGATGGCGCGGGCAGAATATGGTCCGTTGGCAAACTCCAGCGGGTTTCGATAGATGATCGCATTATAGGCAAGCCAGAGGGCTGGAGCCGCAGCCGCGAGCAAAACGAATTTCGCAAAACAACGACGCAGGATTTGAGCGTTTGTTTTCGACTTCATCACCACGGCGAGCGCGCCGACACACATTGCCACCGCGAGAAACCATCCGTCGTACCGCGTGAGGCACGCAGCGGCGAGACATAGGCCACACTTCATCAAAGACGAAGGTGCTGCGTCGGGTGGGCCATCCTTCTGAGATGATTGCCGGACGAAGTCGCTGAAGTACACCACGGCCCAGATGAACAAAGCCAGGTATAGCGACTCCGTCATGGCAGTGGTCTGCAGGTAAATTAGATTAGGATTCGCGGCATACGCGATCACGCCCAGCCACGCGGCAATTCTTGCGCTGGGTTCTGGGTCGGAATTCACACTCAGAGCGCTTCGCAGCAGGCGGAAGATGCCCGCAGTGCCCAGAACATACGCGACCATCGAAGGAACGGAACCGCCAATGCCCGATTGCCACGCTGTGTCGAAAAGCAGAAATGGAATCATCAGCAGATGGGGCAGCAGCAGCCACACCGTGCCGAGCTGCAGTGGGCCGGGCGTGCGCGAGTCGAAGACCCGCCGGGCGATGTTGATGTGCGCGACGGCATCGCCGTAGAGGAGCAGGCCGCCGTGCTGGAAATAATAGGCGAACGATATGAACGAGACGCAGGCGGTGACTTGGGCCACGAGCGCGGTTTCACGATCCCAGTAACGAGTAGGCTGGGCTTTCGTCGGCTGGGCTTTCATCGGTCGGACCTGGTTCGCCGCAGGCTCATTCCAGATGGGTCAATTCGCGAAAGACTTGGAAGCGAGCATCGATTTCTTCGCGGGTGAGAGATTGCAGCCGTTCGGTGCCAAAACGCTCGACGGCAAACGAGCCCATCACGCCGCCATAAAAGAGTCCCCGTTTCAAAACTTCGCGGTTCAACTGTTCCTGCGAGGCGATGTATCCCATGAACCCACCGGCGAACGAATCGCCGGCTCCGGTTGGATCTTTCACTTCCTCGATAGGCAAAGCCGGCGCGCGAAATGGATGGCGGCCAATGCCGAATGCGCCTTCACGAAAGAAGATGGTTGCACCATATTCACCATGCTTGATGACCAGCGCTTGCGGTCCCATCGCGAGGACCTTCTGGCTGGCCCGGAGCAGGTTCGGTTCACCGGCAAGGCTTTTGGCTTCGGCGTCATTGATCAAAAGCACGTTGACCAGCTTAAGAGTTTCAACCAAGTCGGGACGAAAACCGTTGATCCAGTAGTTCATGGTATCGCCGCCGGTGAGACGGACCCCATCCATCTTGTGCCGAACTGCGGTTTGCAGAGTCGGATGAATATTGCCAAGGAAAAGGAATTTTGAATCAGAGTATTCGGGCGGAATACGGGGCTGGAACCGTTCGAACACGTTCAATTCGGTGAAATCGGTTTTGGCTTCATTCAGGTTATCGAGATATTGCCCACCCCAGCGGAATGTCTTGCCCTTGGCGTGTTCGATCCCTCGGATATCAATCTTTCGCTTCTTCAAAACATTTTCGTGTTCGGCGGTAAAATCTTCGCCCACGACAGCGACGATGCGAACCTCGGTGAAATAGCTGGCGGCGAGCGAAAAAAATGTGCAGGATCCGCCCAATACATTTTCCACCCGACCCGAAGGCGTAGCGATGGAATCAAAAGCAATTGAACCAACGGCCAGGATGCTCATTATTAAGTCTTAGTCTCCAGGTATTTTCCGAGGATCAGTTTGAGTTTCTCACGAGTGGCGGCTGGAATCTTGTCACGATCGGTAAGGATTGCATGCGCCAACGCCGCGCCGCACTTGCAGCTCCGTTTGGTTGGCATCGAACCCACAGTGTTGCGCACGACCGCAGCGGCGTTCTCGGCATTTTTCAGCAGCACGGCGACGATCTGATCAACCGTGACTGAGTCATGATGAGGATGCCAGCAATCATAATCGGTCACCATGGCCACGGTGACGTAGCAAATCTCGGCTTCACGCGCGAGCTTGGCTTCCTGCAGGTTGGTCATGCCAATCACGTCCATGCCCCAACTGCGGTACACGTTGGATTCCGCCTTGGTGGAAAACTGTGGTCCTTCCATGCATACATAGGCTCCACCACGCTTGCTACTCACGCCTGATTTTTTGCATGCGGCGTCCACGGTTTTGGCGAGCTCAGGGCAGATAGGATCGGCAAAGGCAATGTGAGCAACGATGCCATCGCCGAAAAACGTATCCACCCGATGACGAGTGCGATCAAAGAACTGATCGGGGATTACGAAATCGAGCGGTTTGTGCTCTTCCTTCAACGATCCGACTGCGGAGACAGAAATGATTCGTTCAACGCCGAGCTGTTTGAAGCCGTAAATATTGGCGCGGAAATTCAATTCCGTAGGGAGAATGCGGTGTCCGCGTCCGTGGCGCGCCAGGAATGCGACCTTGCGGCCTTCGAGCGTGCCCAGAACATAGAGGTCAGAGGGATCTCCGAACGGAGTCGGCTGCTTCACTTCCCGCACGTCGCTAAGACCGGGCATGGAATAGAGCCCGCTGCCGCCGATGATGCCAATTTCTGCTTGCGACAAGAATCCCCCTAGGCAATTTATTCCTAATCAGTGGAACACGGATTATACAAAAAAACATCGATGGCCATTGAATCCCATCCAGAAGGGTGTAAAGTGTTGGGCACGGCAGCCTTCCCCCGAGGGCGTCCGTTTCAAGGCACCCTCCGCTGCGAGTTTGTTTCTCGCATTTGGAGGCATTGTGAAAAATCCATTCTTCTTCCGGCTCCCGGTTTTGTGGGCGGTCGAGGACAGTTCTGCTGTTTCCCTAACCCATCACAAACACAAGAAACCCTCGACGACCAAAGGGGTGAACACTTATTACCCGTGGCTGTTGCTCCCGAGCTTTCTGACGGTGTTTCCGCTCGTTTGGGCAGTTGATCGTGAGAACTGGATCGTAGCTCAATCCAGCCTCATAACGCTTTTGTTGTTGCTGGCGCTAACCGTTTGGTGCTGGTGGCAGCAAAACCACAAAGACATCGAGCTCTCGGTCGAGGCAGCCACATACAGCAGAGCGCTTGAAAAGTTGTTGTGGTGCGTCGCGATTGGTATGCTGGCCCTTTTTTCAGTGGCCACGCAGTCGCGACACTGGCAATACCACATCGTGGGTCGCGCCATCGGCTACGGCATTCTGGTAGCTGGCTTTTCTTTTATCTCTGGTGTGCTGTTGGGTTATCTATTCGGACTTCACCCCACCGACGATTCTGCGACGGCAAACGGCCATTCGTCGAGCCCACCCCCTAGTACGAATCTCGCGGAGATTGCGGACTGGCTCACGAAAGTAATCCTGGGAGCTGGATTGGTCCAGCTGACCAGCATGCCCCGCCCTATTTGGCTGTTTGCGAACAAGATGGCTCTAGGAGCAGTGCAAGGTGACAAAGTGGGCCAGCCGTGGGAGGCGCCCAACCCCGCTATCGCCTTGGCGATCATGGGTTTCTTCTCCGCATGTGGACTCCTGTACGGCTATCTCTGGACACGATATGAAGAGGCAGTGACCGCCTATGGAGCAGCTGATGCTTCGGCGGCGGCTTTGGTATCTCTCTGGTTGAATGGGCGCACCACTCCGGATGACCAGACGCGCTCGAACATGATGGACGCCGTCAAGAACGCTTCCTCCACGGCGAGGATACGGATTTTCCTGCAGGCAGAGCAATATCGCAAGTCGTCCACCGAAGAGGTGAACGAGCGCTCGCTTCCCGTCTTCCAGGCGCTGGTCGACGCGGATTCAGAAGGCGTCTTTCACCGGAATAGAAGCCAGTGCGCGCTTGCTCTGATGGGGAAAAAGAAAGATGACAACCCTACTGACGATTGGAGTCAGGCACTCAGTCTCTTGAACGATGCAATCCGGATTCGGGATCGATCGGGAGAACCAGCATGGCGTGAGTATGAGTTTGCACGGGCTGTCTGCCAGATCAAACTTGATCCCAGTTTCAACAAACAGGGCGCGTCGGATCCGTCGGTGGCCCAATTCATTCAATCGGATTTGGATCAGGCAACGAGCGTTCCCCTGAAAACCAAAATACTTATCGATAAAGATCATGTTGTTAAGGACTGGACGGGCTTAAACCCTAGGAAAAAGCCTTAGACATTTTCACGGTTTCATTGAGCTGTTGCTGTCGCCGGCTCAAAGAGCTCGTGCTCCAACTGCTCAGTCGTCGATTGGTCCAGACCTTCGGTGATAAGCACGGCGCCGCCGACTACGGCGATGACCACTGGCCCCTCCTCGGTCAGCCAAGTGTGCGTGCCGGTTAGCGTGTCGATTTTCCGCGAGTTGTCAGGCAGATCCTTGCTGTCTGGGGTTACTTCGCTCACGTGCCTATAGCGCTTTGCGAGCGACTGAGCATAGATGGCGGCAAATGCGGATGCCCTTTCGGGGGTTGACCAGCGCGAGACATAGACCAAAGACAGCGGGGCTGCGGGATCTGCTTTGGGCCGGGCCGCGTAATAGTACCCGCCGCGCCAGTGCGGATACAAATTGTCCGAAGCCTTCTTGCCAGCGTACTGGTCGACGAGAATGGCGACATCGAATTCCCCGATCGCTCCCACATCGAAGCGTTCGTAGTTCTTGAAGTCTCGCTGGAAGTCGGGCACGCGCATGGGCTCAAGTTGTTCGCGCGACAAATACGTTTTTGGCTCCATGATCTGGCGCGTGGTTCGGGGCGGATTGCTAAAGGCCGATGCAAAGGCTTTTTCTTTCCCGCCGGTACGAAGCAGTTCCGTTTCAAAATCCAGACCATAACGATAAGGAAAGGTCAATTCTTCCTTGAGGAAAATGGGCGCGTCCTTGAATTCCGGCGAGTCGGCCGAGCCCACGAGCATGCCCTCCTTCAGGGCATCGGCAATTTGCGGAGAAGTAACAATCGATTGATCAGTAGGAGCTAGCAGGTAATCGACCAGCGCAACCATAGCCTGGCCTTCCACCACGGCCTGGCGGGCCTCGCTGATTTCGTCGTTTTCAATGTCGGCGGCCGTCGTCTCCTTCTTGTCATTCAGGTCGGTGTCGCCGACTTTCATCCACTTTTCCAGGCCGAAGGACTGATCTTGAAGGGCATGCGTCAGTTCGTGCGCAAGCACCGGGCGCTGTTGCTCACTGTCGATCCAGTCCAGAAGGTTCACGGTTTTGGTTTTCACATCGTAATAACCGGCCACCTGCTCTCGCAGCAACGCCACAAGAAAAGTCTGCAGATCGAAATCTCGAGGCAGAAGTCCGAACTTCTTTAGCACGAGTTCGGAGCGCCGCAAGCGCTGGGCATCCTTGTCCTCGGCCATGTTTTTCTCAAGATAGGCCACCACTTCATCGCGGCTAACCAGTCGCCGTTTGACCTCATTCCTGATAGGCAAGCCGGTTTCCTTGCTGGCGAACTGCATAATCTGATCGACGTCGCGGAAAAGTTCCTCCGCCTCTTTGGGAGAGATTTTCTGTTCCTGCGTGCCCGCGTCTGCGGCGGCAGTCTTCTTGTCTTGTCCAGGCTCGGCACTCTGAGGCGTAGCTGCTGTCGCTGCACCTGTTTGCGGCGGCTGCGCAGGCGATTGCGCCCATGCCCACGACGCCGAGATCAGTATCAGCTCTGTAACCGCCAGCAGAAACGGCGATTTCCGATACAATTTCTTCATTTCAATCCTTGGACCCATTTATGTCCGAAGACGATCCTCGCCAAACTGCGGCTGAGTACTTTCAAAAAGCCTACAAACTGCAGATGCAGGGTGAGTACCAGCAAGCCATCGAGTTCTACAGCCGTTCCATCGAGACCTTCGCAACCGCCGAGGCCTACACGTTTCGCGGCTGGACATATTCGTTCCTCGGCGACTACGACCGCGCCATCGCCGAGTGTCTGCAAGCGATCAAGCTTGATCCAGAATTCGGCAATCCCTACAACGATATCGGGGCTTACCTGATTGAACAAGAGAAATGGGACGAAGCCATCCCGTGGTTTCAAAAGGCGATGGTCGCGCCGCGCTACGAAGCGCGTTTTTATCCGCATTTCAATTTAGGACGCGTGTATGAGCATAAGCGAAATTGGCAGAAGGCGAAAGAATGCTATGCCGCAGCCTATTTGATGGACAAAAGATATGTGTCGGCGCTGGCAGGAGTGAGAAGATTGCGCGCGATGTTTAATTGAGAGGCTTTCGCCACGGATTTGCGCGGATCAACGCGGATAGATCTTAAACGTCCAACTTGCTGAGACAATTTAACGAAGTCGTTTCAGCCGCGACCAACCCTCTCTGCTACCCAATCGCCCGCTTCTCTCGTCCCCAGGGCTCCGCCGATGTCTTGCGTAGTGCGCTTCTGTTGTACCGCTTCGAGTACGGCGGCTTCGATCTTCTTTGCTTCTTCGGTCAGGCCCAAGTATCCGAGCATCATTGCTGCGGTCAGGATTGCTCCAAACGGGTTGGCCACATTCTTCCCTGCAATCGGTGGAGCTGATCCGTGAACGGGTTCGAACATCGAAGTCGTTCCCGGATGAATATTTCCGCTGGCGGCCATGCCCAGCCCACCCTGCAGGCCGGCCGCGAGATCGGTAATGATGTCGCCGAACATATTATTCGTCACCACGATGTCGAACTGGCGGGGGTCGCGGACCATCTGCATGCAGACCGCGTCCACGTACATGTGCTCAGGCTTGATCTGCGGATACTCGCCGGCCACGTCTTTGAAAACTCGTTGCCACAGTCCGCCGGCATGGGTCATGGCGTTGGATTTGTCGCACATGAGCACTCGCTTGCGCGGACTTCCGTCGAGCTTTGGATGGCGTTCGGCATATTCAAATGCGAAGCGGATTATGCGCTCCACACCCTTGCGGGTATTAATGTCTTCCTGTACAGCGATCTCATCGGGCGTGCCTTGTTTGAATACGCCGCCCGCATCGGTGTAAAGGCCCTCGGTATTTTCGCGGATCACCACGAAGTCAACGTGCTTAGGCTCGATGCCTTTGAGCGGGCACAATGCGGCATCGAGGAGGCGTACCGGACGCACGTTGGCGTAGAGATCCATTTTGAAGCGCATGCCTAGGAGGATCTCTTTGGCGTGAATGTTCGAGGCGACGCGCGGATCGCCAAAGGCGCCTACAAGGATGGCGTCGAAGTCGCGCACCAGCATGGCGAAGCCGTCGGGAGGCACCGTGACACCATCGACTAGATAGCGGTCAGCGCCCCAATCGAACTGCGAAGTTTCGACATCTGCGCCGGACGCTGCAATCGCCTTGACGGCCTCAGGAATGACTTCTTTCCCAATGCCATCGCCAGGAATAATGGCTATTCTTTTCTTTGAATTCACGCGCAGAAAAGGTAACACAGTGGCCGTCGAGTTTGCTTAGATGGCCGAGGTGCGCAGTTCAGCGAGAAAGTGCGTTCGCCGCGCGTAGTTTTAAACTGCCGAGCCCAAGAAATGTCTGATTGGTATTTCCTGAGCTCGGCGTTCGGTCGTCTGACAGTGGATTGGGGGACGGCGAAACGATTTATTTGCTATCGCCGTCGTGGTCCGTATCGGTCGAGACTGCCTTAGGAGCATTGGCTTGCGCCTGGACTTGCGCTTGGGCCTGGGGACTCAACGTTACCTTGTCCTGTGGAACCGCCGCCTGCTGTGGTGCCGCATTCGGGCGTGGCGCCGCCTTGGTGGCTGCTTCATTCTGGGCTGCGGGCGAACTTTGCACTGGGTTCGTAATCATCAGTATCTCCCCTTCATAGCAGTTATCGGCTGACCCCACAGGAAACTTTAGGTCGTGCCAGCCAATCCATGGCCCTAGCTCCGGGGCTTCGAAGGTGCGGCCAAGAGCAAGAATACAAAGGGAGTTTGCTGCGGCCATCGAATGCACCTCGCGCTGCCCTTGTATAATCTAACGTAACCGTATGGCTTCCACTGTTTTTCATGGCGACCCAGCTTCCCCAGTGACGGATTCTCTACGTTCTGAGTTCGACGCACTGCGGTTGGTCTGCGGATTTTATGACCTCAGCTCCAGAGTCAAAATCGCGCTCACTGGGGGCGATCGTGTGCGCTGGCTCAATGGCATGGTCACGAATAATGTCCGCGACCTTGGCGTTGGACGTGGCGTCTATGCTTTTCTATTGAATCCGCAGGGACACATTTTGGGCGACCTCTATGCCTACAACCGCGGCGACTTTTTGATGATCGACACCGATCGGTCCCAGTCAGAAAAGTTGCTGGCGACTTTCGATCACTACATCATCATGGACGATGTCGAGGTTGCAAACGTCAGCAATAAACTGACTGCGATCGGGATCCTAGGACCCAAGGCACTAGAAGTGTTGCACGCAGCGGGATTTGAAATATCGACCATCGAGCCGCTGCAATTCGTGGATGTGACTTGGCACGACATCGCTGTGACGGTCGTGCGCGGAGACAACGCAAGCATCGAATCCTATGAGTTGTGGCTATCGCCCGACCAGGTCCCGTCTCTCCAGGCCGCGCTGACTAAGGCCGGCGCAATGCCCGCGGGCGCAGGCGCGTTAGAGTTGCTGCGCATCGCATCCGGGATTCCGCGTTACGGGCAGGACATCCGTGAGCGTGATCTGCCCCAAGAGACCGAGCAACAGCGGGCGCTCCATTTCAGCAAGGGGTGCTACGTCGGGCAGGAGATCGTAGAACGAATTCGCTCCCGGGGCAACGTGCATCGCAAGTTTATCGGGTTTGAAGTAGAAGGTGCGTTGCCTACTGTGGGCACGAAGATCCAGGCCGATGGCCGCGATATTGGCGAGATTACGAGTGTTGCTTCCCTGCCCCTTGGCAGCGGCGAGCGTTCCGTGGCGCTGGGTTATATCCGCCGCGAACTCGCGGCCCCGGGCAAGCAATTTCAAACGGGCAGCACTCGGCTCTCCGTCGCGGCTCTGCCATTTTCCGACATATTCAAACGCGATAACCTGTAAACATTGAAGGGACAATCTATGGCTGAAAAGAAGCAGGAAAGTTTTACCGTCACCGATCGGCGGCTGTTTACCCCAGAGGGCGAAATTCGCCAGGAAGTTTCTCAAGAGGAAGTCTCCAGCGTGGCACCTACCCCGCAGCCCGCACCGGTGGCGCAACCAGAGCTTGCTCCGCCACTCCAGGAATCGGACGCGCCCCCCGCTCCTACCGCAGCTGAGCAGAAGGAACAAGCGGACGCGTACCGGAAATCTGCGAAGGACCTCGACGCACGAGTGGAACTCAGCGGACATTCAACCAAAGAACTGGAGATGACGTTCGAGCGTTTCATGGCCTCGCTCTACATGTCTGCAATGCTGCAATTGGGATTGATGCACGAACAAGGCGGCCAGCCACGGGTTGACCTGATTGGAGCGCGCCAGACCATCGACACGCTCAGCCTTCTCTCCGAGAAGACCAAAGGCAATCTCACCAGCACCGAGGAAAACTTCCTGCAAAATTGTCTGTACGAACTTCGCATGGCTTACGTTGAAGTGACCAACGCACTGGCCCGTCCGCCGCAGACTCCGGCATCCAGTGCCGCAGCCATCAAGCGATGAAAGCTACACTCACGGTCCTGGGCAGCGGCACATCCATGGGCGTGCCGACGGTCGGCTGCGACTGTGCCGTGTGCCATTCTTCCGATCCGCACGATCGCCGCACCCGACCTTCTATTTTGGTTGAATTTGCGGGCAAGAGTGTGCTCGTCGACGCCACTCCCGATTTCCGCGAGCAGGCCATCCGCGAACACATTCGCAAACTCGATGCCGTCCTTTTCACCCACAGCCACGCCGATCACATCCTTGGCATTGATGATTTGCGTCCACTCAGCTTTCGTCACAAACCCAACAAGCTCCCGCTCTATGCACGGCCGGCAGCGGCAGATTTTATCCGCAGCACGTTCCGATATATTTTCGACGCGGACTACAAGTACGGCGGACTGGCTCAGGTCGAACTTCAATCGTTCGACGGTCCGATTAATCTGTTCGGCGCTCGCTTTGAGCCGGTCACGGTGATCCACGGTGAAACCGAGATTGACGGGTTTCGCTTTGGCAGCGCTGCTTATCTGACCGATCACAGCAGTGTGCCCGAGGCTTCGCTCGCGAAACTGCAGAATCTCGACATCCTGTTTCTGGATGCACTGCGACACATCCCGCATCCCACGCATTCTACCGTCGAGAACTCTTTGCGCATCGTCGAGCGGCTCAAGCCCAAGCGCGCTTTTTTTACTCATATTTGCCACGACTTGCCTCACGAGGCGACCAATGCCTCACTGCCGCCGAACGTGCGGCTTTCTTACGATGGCATGAAGCTGGAGTTTGAGATTTAGATTGCATAGAGCGGCCTCTTTCGCCGGTGGATTTCTACATGCGTATCTGTCGTGGGAGTCTCGGTTTGAACGGCTGCGGGCGGGGGCGCCCGCACCACACAAGCAATGAAGCTTTTTCATAAACTCGAAGACATTCCCGCCGGCTTTGGGCCAACGCTGTTGAGCGTGGGCAACTTCGACGGTGTGCATCGCGCCCATACACGGGTGCTGGCCAACATCGTGTCCCGGGTACGGGAGCAAGGACGAAAGTCGGTGGTGGTTACTTTCGAGCCGCATCCCGTGCGTATCTTGAGACCTGACTCTGGACTGAAGCTGCTCACTCCTACTTCTGAAAAACTGCGCCTCCTCGGGGCCACTGGCGTCGACGCTGTTCTGCTGCTCCCTTTTACGCGCGATCTCTCTCTTATGACACCGCGAGATTTCGCGCATGACATTCTGAAAAGCAGTCTGCAAGCTCGTGAGGTGCACGAAGGTTACAACTTCCATTTCGGCAACAAGGCGGCAGGCGACATTAATCTGCTCGAGGAATTTGGTCGCGAAATGGGTTTCGAAGTGAAGGTCTATCCGGAATTACGGCTGCGGGGTGAACCGGTTTCGAGCACTCAAATTCGCAAGCTGCTCGCCGACGGACGAGCAAGTCGCGCACGCCATCTGCTGGCGCGTCCCTTCAGCATTTTGTCGACCGCCGGCCGCGGGCGCGGTTACGGCTCGAAATACACCGTCCCGACCATCAACCTGAGCCGCTATGAGGAACTTGTCCCCAGCGACGGCGTTTACGTTACTCGCGCTCGCGTGGGCGCGGAGTGCTTCGATTCAGTAACCAACGTCGGAAATCGCCCAACGTTCGGGGCTGAGTCTTTTGCCATCGAGACTCATCTGCTCAACTTTCATCCCATCGAACTGAATCCGGAGACAGAAGTCGAGATTCACTTTCTGCAAAGGCTTCGGGACGAAATCAAGTTTCCCTCAGTGGAAGCTTTACGCGAGCAGATTGGCAAGGACGTGAGGAAGGCTCGACGCTATTTTCATTGGTTGCGATTAAGAGATCGAGCGAAGGCCTAATTTTCGATCCAGTCTTGATTCTTAGTGGGGCAGATAGCCGTCTTCCATCGGCAGCTTACCGTCGACCCTCACCACATTGACCTGGTCATTGATAGAGCGAACATCGACCAAGCCCACCGCGCCCGGCATAGTCTCGACCACCTTGAGCACATCTTCATCGGAATCGACCATGGTGATCGAACCTTGGTGAGCTGCGATAAACGACTTCAGCTCACTCGAAGACATCTTACTCAGCCGTTCCAGGGTGCTCATTTCACCGCTTGAACTCTTGTGCAGGACAAGAATCACATCTTTGTCATCGTGCCACTTCTTCACTTCCAAACGAAATATCTTGGAAAGGTGCGCCGAACTCACTTCGCCGACGGCGTTGTCCTTGTTCACGACAACAGCCATATGATGCGCGAAGCAAGGAAGCAACGAGCACATCATGAAGACCATCAGACAGCCAATGCGAGAACATTTCATAGAGAAACTCCACCCGCGTAGTGCCGAAACACTTGTCTAAAGCATCCCGCTTCTGCCTGTAAAAACCTAGCGTAAACCTGCCAGTTGTGGTTACCTTGGTGACCTCCTCGACATCATTCCATGGGCTCGATCAGCGTGATCTCTTCGTGCAATTTCCGATCGGGCAACTGCACCACGACAATCGCAACCAGAACGAGCACGATCCCTACCGTCTGCAGCGGCTTCATCACTTCGCCCAAGGTGACGGCGGCAATCACAATGGAGAACACGGGTTCCAAACAGCTGACCACGATGGCGCGAGTTGGCTCCAGATGCTGCAGCCCGGCAAAATAAAGCGAGAACGGCGCAAGCACGGAGATCAACGAAAACACGAGCAGGAACAACCACTGTCCCCCAGAGTAATGCGCAGCCACGACCCTCCACGGCGGGTTCACCACGATCCAAAATACCGACGCGCTCAGGATGACATACAGCAACACGGTCCAGCGATCGTAGCGTGCAAGGATGCTGTGGCCACCGACGTTGTAGAAAGCGAATGAGAACGCCGCTCCGAGCGCCGCCAATACGCCAATCGCGTCCAGCCGGAATCCTCCGGCGCCGAATATTCCGATCACCAAAGCGATTCCAGTCACTGCCAATGCCACCGCCGCCACTCGCTGCATGGTTGGTTTCTGCAGTCCGCGTGCCACGGTGTAAAGCAGCACCAATATCGGTGCGGTGTACTGCAGAATGATTGCGGTGGCCACGTTCGTTCTTTGAATCGCGAGGTAATAGAGGTAATTGGAAGCTGCGACGCCGAGAATCCCCAGCACGAACATCCGCCGAAAATCGGCGACGGGCAGCCGCAATCGCTTCCAGCCACGAATCAGCAACAGAGCGATTAGCAGAACAATGAAAGAAAACGTGGCGCGGCTTTGCGACAGGATTAACGGATCGATGGGCCGAAGCGCTTGTCCTTTGGGCAAAAGCCGACCGGTAAACGCGGCTCGCCCAAGAGCGGCGGCAATGCCCCACAAAAACGCGGCGCTGGCGATGTATAAATATCCGCGGACGGGATGCGCTCGCCTGAGCAATGAATGATAGACACCCTTTTATTTTTCCGTGTATTCGATCACGTAGCTGATCTTAGCCGTCTTGTTCAGCATAGCCGCAACCGAGCAATACTTCTCTTCGGATAGCCGGACCGCATCTTCGACCGCTTTGTGCGAGACCTTTCCCCCTACTCGATAGACCAGCCGGATCTCGGTGTAGACAGTGGGCGGAGTGGCGGCCCGATCTCCCTCAGCCCGAACTTCGATGCTGGTGAAGGGCTCGCGTTTCTTGCCCAGGATGCTGGCGACGTCGTAACCCGTGCACCCGCACAATCCGATCAACACCAATTCCATGGGACTGCTGCCAATTTCGCTGTCGCCATCGACAACAATGCCGTGAGCGCTGCTGGCTTGCCCCAGGAATCGATGGTTGTCGGTCCAGATTACCTTTGCTTCAATCATTGCGGCTCCATCGTTTATTATTCGATGTCCAATCTGCAACTGCCGCTTCTTCTTCCTTCGCCGCACGGCGCATATCCCGAACTAACCTCATTTATGGGAACTGTTGTGGCCGGGGATTACCAGAATCTTGCCGCGCGGGGAAGATTCCAGTGCGCGATAGGCTTCGACCACGTCATCGAGGGAAAATCTCCCTGCGATCTCGCTGATAACGGCTGGCCGTTTCACAGCCAGGGTCAATGCTTGCGAGATGAGGTCGGCAAACTCGTGAGTTCCTTCGACCCAGCGGGCGCCGTTGTATTTGGTCACGAAAACGGAACCGGGAAAAAGTTGGTGCAGGTCAACGGCAGGCACGGGCCCGGATAGTTCGCCGTAGTTGATCAAGCAGCCACGCGGGGCCAGCATTTGCAGACTAGTTTGAAAGGTGGTCGCCCCGATTGGGTCAAAGACGGCGTCTGCTCCGCGTCCCTTAGTATGGGCGCGCACCAAATCGCCTGCGTCCCCAGTGGAGCGGTCGATCACATGAACCGCTCCCGCGGCAAGTACCGCGTCCACGCGACCCCCGCTGGCGATGCCGATCACGTTCACTCCGCGATCGGCCAGCAGGGCGACGAGCATTCGGCCAACCGCACCCGCCGCGCCCCACACCACGACCGTTGACTCTTTTTGCAAGGGCCAGACGCGGACGAGGCCTCCGGCCGTCAGCCCTGCGACTGCAATGCAAGCAGCTTGCTCAATGCTGAGATCCGCGGGGATCGCGACGACCATGGAACTGGGAACGACGAGGAAGTTTGCGCATGAACCGAGAACCGCCGCCCAGCACACTCGCGTGCCAGAAGGGATGGTCACCTCCGGTCCCGTGGTCAGCACCGTTCCCGCGCCTTCGCCTCCAAGAGAAAAGGGAAACGGAACGCGTACCGCGTAGGAACCGGAAAGAATCAACGTTTCCGCGTGGTTGAGGCCTACCGCTTCAACCCGCACCAGCACTTCCCCGGTTTCCAAAGGGGGTAACTGCTCGAGGCTGACTTCAATAACTTCCGGACCGCCGGGTCGCAGCGCGCGAGCCACCCGCCGCTCAATAACTTTCATCACGAGATCCTATCAAGGCTCGCCATGCGAACCCTGAATTCACGAAACTCATGCGAACCGCACCTTCACATCTGGGCCCTTTTCCAAATGAATGCTGTCGATGAAGCGTACTTTTCCGGTACGGTAAGTCAGGATCACCGACGAAGTTCGCGTGCCTTCCCCGAAAAAGCGGACTCCTTTCAGCAACGCGCCCTCGGTTACGCCAGTTGCGGCGAAAATCAATTGCTTGCCCGGAGCCAGGTCCTCGGCTTCGTAAATTTTATTCTTGTCCTTGATACCCATGCGAGCAATGCGCTCTTCCAACTCAGGCTTATCGACCACTAACCGTCCCAGCATGTATCCGTTCAAGCACCGGATCGCAGCCGCGGTGATTACCCCTTCTGGTGCCCCGCCTGAACCCATAACCGCGTGTACACCCGTGCCAATGACCGCTGCGGCAATGCCGGCCGAGAGATCGCCATCTCCGATCAGCCGAATACGGGCGCCCGCCGCGCGAATATCAGCAATCAGCTTCTCGTGGCGCGGGCGATCGAGCACAATGACCACCAGGTCTTCAACATCGCGGGCCATTCGCTTGGCAATGTTCTTGAGATTATCGGCCACCGGCGCATCCAGATCCACCGCATCCTTACACGAAGGTCCGACCACAATTTTTTCCATATAGCAGTCGGGAGCGTTCAGCAGTCCGCCGCGTTCCGAAGCCGCCAGCACGGTAATGGAGCCAGGTGCTCCCGTGGCACAAAGATTCGTTCCTTCGAGCGGGTCTACGGCAATGTCGACCTCGGGTACTTCACGTCCGTCGGGAAACTCAGCCCCAACCTTCTCTCCGATGTAGAGCATGGGAGCTTCGTCGCGCTCACCCTCGCCGATCACAATCGTTCCGCGCATAGGGATGGCATCCATGGTTTGCCGCATCGCCTCGGTGGCCACTTGATCCGACAGTTTGCGCTCGCCCTGGCCCATGGTGCGAGCCGAAGCAATGGCCGCAGTTTCTACCACGCGCAAAAATCTCGAAGCCAGATCGCTTTCGATGTTTTGGCCGAAACTCCTGACTTTGCCCTCGGGCCGTGTTTGACTAACCATAAAAAGCCTCCAATTGAACCGGACAGAGACTATAGCGCGAAGCTGGGCGCAAGGGAAAGCTCACGAAAACGCGGAACAACGGCCGACGTCTGGCCCAGGCAAGCGAACACTGATAAAATCGTGATGTTGCCCGGTTTGTTTCCGCAAGACTGGGGCTATAGCTCAGTTGGGAGAGCGCATCGTTCGCAACGATGAGGTCGTCGGTTCGAGCCCGACTAGCTCCACCATTGTTTTCGATCGTGAATTAACCTGAAATTCAACTGACTTTTACCGGCCAATCCGAATCTAAGAGGCTAGCCTGTAGAAAAGAGGACCGTCATGTCTTCTCTAGCTCCTGTAGAAGCTGCACAGCTGCCATCATCAAGTCAACCGCTTTCTCCCGATGAGTTACGGCGCATGAACGCCTATTGGCGCGCAGCCAACTATCTTTCCGTCGGCCAGATTTATCTCTTGGAAAATCCATTACTTCGTGAACCGTTGAAAATTGAACACGTGAAACCGCGGCTTCTTGGCCACTGGGGCACCACTCCCGGACTCAATTTCATCTATGTTCATTTCAACCGGCTCATCAAGAAATACGGCTTGAATGTAATCAACATCACCGGACCAGGTCACGGTGGGCCGGGAATCGTCGCCAACTCTTATCTGGAGGGCAGCTACACCGAATTCTATCCGCAGATTCAGCAAAATGAAGATGGAATACGGAAACTCTTCAAGCAATTCTCTTTCCCCGGAGGAATCCCCAGCCACGCCGCGCCGGAGACGCCCGGCTCGATCAACGAAGGTGGAGAGTTGGGATACTCCATTGCACACGCCTACGGCGCGGTCTTCGACAACCCTGATCTATTAGCCTGTTGCGTTGTCGGAGATGGCGAGGCCGAAACCGGCGCGCTGGCGACCAGTTGGCACTCCAATAAGTTCCTCAATCCGGCGCGGGATGGAGCGGTGTTGCCGATTTTGCATTTGAACGGCTATAAAATCGCAAATCCCACCGTGCTAGGGCGTCTCAGCGATGAAGAGCTGACCCACTTGTTCACTGGATACGGCTACAAACCATACTTCGTTGAGGGCCACGAACCGGAGCGCATGCATCAGCTCATGGCGGCGACTCTGGATTCTGTGGTTGCCGAGATTCAGAGTATTCAAAAGACCGCACGTTCCCAAAACCCGCCGACTCGTCCGGCGTGGCCCATGATTATTCTGCGCAGCCTAAAAGGCTGGACCGGCCCGAAGTTTGTGGATGGCAAGCCGGTCGAAGGGACGTGGCGTGCCCACCAGGTTCCGGTCACGGACCTAGCCACGAAACCAGCGCACTTGAAGATTCTGGAAGATTGGATGAAGAGCTACCGGCCGGAAGAACTCTTTGACGAAACGGGCAAATTTATTTCCGAACTGGCTGAACTCGCGCCCCAAGGCGATCGGCGCATGGGAGCGAATCCGCACGCAAACGGTGGTTTATTGCTGAAGAACCTTCTCTTGCCCGACTTCCGCGACTACGCCGTGAAGGTATCTGAACCCGGGCGAGAAAACGCGGAAGCAACCAGGGTGTTCGGCACCTTTCTGCGCGACGTGATGAAGTTGAATTTAGAGTCCAAGAATTTCCGCGTGTTCGGTCCGGATGAGACCGCTTCCAATCGCCTGGATGCTTTGTACGAGGTCACCGACAAGGTGCTCATGGAGCCGCTCCTGCCCACGGATGAGAACCTCTCGACCACCGGCCGCGTCGTCGAAATGCTCAGCGAGCACATGTGCCAAGGCTGGCTCGAAGGTTACTTGCTAACTGGGCGGCACGGTTTTTTCTCATGCTACGAAGCGTTCATCCACATCGTGGATTCCATGTTCAATCAGCATGCCAAGTGGTTAAAGGTTTCACGCGGCATCCCCTGGCGCCGGCCGATCTCGTCGCTGAACTATCTGCTCACGTCGCATGTCTGGCGTCAGGACCACAACGGTTTCAGCCATCAGGACCCCGGCTTCATCGATTACGTTATAAACAAGAAGGCGGATATTGTGCGTGTATATCTGCCGCCGGATGCAAACTGTCTGTTGTCGGTGGGAGATCACTGCTTGCGCAGCCGCGACTACGTGAATGTGATTGTGGCGGGAAAACAACCTGCACCTCAGTGGCTGAACATGAAAGCAGCGATTGAGCACTGTACCAACGGAATCGGCATTTGGTCGTGGGCCAGTACCGATCAGGGCAGCGAACCGGACGCAGTCATGGCTTGCGCGGGCGATGTTCCGACCCTTGAAACGCTGGCTGCCGTGGATTTGCTTCGCCAGCACTTCCCCGACATCAAGCTTCGCGTCGTCAATGTAGTTGATCTCATGACGCTTCAGCCGCCGTCAGAGCATCCTCACGGAATTTCAGACCTGGATTTCGATTCGATGTTCAGCACCGACAAGCCAGTCATCTTCGCCTATCACGGCTATCCGTGGCTGATTCATCGACTCACCTACCGGCGACGCAATCACGACAACATGCACGTCCGCGGGTACAAAGAGGAAGGGACTACAACCACTCCCTTCGACATGACGGTGATGAACCAGATTGACCGTTTTCATCTCGCCGGGGACCTTGTCGATCGCGTGCCTCGACTGCAGAAAATCGGTGCGCATTTCAAGGAATTTCTGCGAGACAAACTCGTCGACCACAAACTGTACATTCACGAGCACGGCGACGATATGCCGGAAATCGCAAATTGGACCTGGCCGTACTGATGAAAATCCTTGTGCTTAATTCTGGTTCGAGCAGCCAGAAGAGCTGTCTCTATGAGATTGGCGACTCCGTTCCTGACGACCCGCCTGCTTGTCTGTGGGAAGGGAAAATCGAGTGGGAGGACGACGTTGCTGAGGTGTCTCTAAAGAATGCGAACGGGATTGTACGAAATGATCGCGTAAGAATCGCTTCTCGCGCCGATGCCATTGAGCACTTGCTTGGCGCGCTGTGGAACGGTGAAACCCGGATTATTTCTGCGCCTTCTGAGATTGATGTCGTCGGACACCGCGTCGTCCATGGTGGTCCTCACTATGAAGACCCGATATTCATTACGTCCGAGGTCAAATCTGCGATCGCGAGAGTCTCCGCCTTTGCTCCGCTTCACAATCGCGCCGAATTGGAAGGCATGGAGATCGTTGCGAAGCTGCTCGGAGCAGTACCGCAGATTGCCGTTTTCGATACTGGCTTCCATCGCAAAATGCCACTGGCTGCCGTCGTTTATCCCGGACCCTATGAATGGTTTTCCGACGGCATTCACCGCTACGGATTTCATGGCATCAACCATCAGTACTGCGCAGGCCGTGCTGCGCGATTGCTGGGCAGGAATTCGAATTCCTTGAAACTTGTGAGCTGTCACCTGGGCAACGGTTGTTCTCTGGCCGCCATACGCGACGGTCGCAGCATAGACACGACCATGGGCTTCACGCCGCTCGAGGGGTTAGTGATGGGCACTCGGTCTGGGTCGGTCGATCCCGGCATTCTTACTTACCTCATGCGGCAGCGGGGAATTTCAGCCCAGCGGCTGGATGAGATCTTGAATAAAGAATCGGGGCTGCTCGGAATTTCCGGACTCTCGGCCGACATGCGGCAGATTCTGGCTGCTGTGAAAAAAGGCCACGAACAAGCCAAGCTTGCTTTTGATATTTACATTCATCGCCTGCGATCCGGTATCGGCGCGATGATCGCGGCGCTCGGAGGAGTGGACGCCGTCATATTCACCGCCGGAGTCGGCGAAAACTCTCCCGAACTGCGTGCCGCTACCTGTGAGAATTTTGGCTATCTCGCGCTGAAGCTTGATTCTGATAAAAACATCCGCCCTGTTCTCGACCAGGATATCGCTGCAACCGATTCGTCGGTTCGCGTGCTGGTAATACGGGCGCAGGAAGACTGGGCAATTGCCCAGCAGTGTTGGAATCTCCAGAGCCGGCACGCCGCGTCCCGCCAAAGCTAGCGACACAGAAATGCTATGGAACTTTTTGCGATGCCGCTTGTGGCGTAAATCGGACTTTCAGCGTCTTGATCTCATATGGCTTGGTATGGACGGTGACGGCGTCATTGTGAATGGTAAGATCGGCGATCGGTTTTTCCATCAGATCGGTTTCTGACGCCGACTGCGCTCCTGGCGGCAGATGGAGTTTTATGTCCCCGTCTTTCCCCGCCCATTCGTAGAAGCGCAGGACTAGCGAGTCATCGTCTTCCGATTTCTTGGTGGCCGTGAGCACTACGTTATCCGAGTCAACTTGCACGAAAGAATGTTCGCTCGGAAGTGTTCCCTGGTGTTTCTGCGAAGGCACGGCGAGCAGCTTGTAATTCAGTTCGTATCCTCGGCGCACGGTCTGCGCTTCCCGCCAACTTCCGCCGTGCGGATACAACGAATAGGTGAATTCGTGGTGACCTTCATCGGCGTGCGGATCGGGCCACTCCGGCGAGCGCAGCAATGAGAGACGCAGCACATTGCCCTTCACGTCGTATCCGTACTTGCTGTCATTGAGCAGGCTGAAGCCGTGCTTGGTGTCAGAAAGATCGGCCCAGCGCTGCGCCGGGACTTCAAACTTCGCCTGTTCGGCTGGCGTGTTCCGCGTGGTCGGACGTTCGATCGACCCGTAGGGAATTTCAAACGTAGCCTTGTCGCTATGGGCGCTCAAAGGGAATGCGACTTTCACCAAAATGTGTTTCTCATGCCAGTCCGCCTGCATCTTCACGTCGACGCGCGGTACCCCAGCATACATGGTGATGTCCTGCACGAACGTCGAGTTCTGAAAGTGCTTTTTTACGCGAATCACAGCGCGCAGCGGCCCAGCCTCGACAAGCGTCACCTCGTCGGCTTTGTCCAAGTCCCAATGTTGTTTTTCGAAATCGGCATCGATGTTCCAGGCATCCCATCGTTTAGGCTTATCGTAGAAAGCCTGCAAAAGGTTTCCGCAAGCAAATGTCGTGGGACCGCCGGTATCAGTTTCGGAGGGAGCAAGCGCTTCAGTCTGATTTCGCAGATCGAACAGACTGAGGATGCATCCGGTGTGCGGATCGACCTTGACTCGAACAGAACCGTTCTCCATCGTATTGTCAGAGCTTTTGACAACTTGCATCTCTCGACCGTTGTATGCGTCTACAGAGGCCGCACCCTTCGCAGTGGAACGCACAAAATAAGTCTTGTAGCCCATCGCTGGCGTGTCCGCAAAAACGAGGAGCTGCGCCCGATTCGTTGCTGAGTCCATTGCGAGTAGTTGGGATTCAACTCGGTGCCCAGCTGCGTTGACCACTTCAATCCGTTTAGTCGGGCCAGGAAGTTGCACCTCGACCTCGACCACTTCCGTCCGTGGCCAAGAGAGGGAATTGAAAATCACAACCGGCACGCCATCGCCTTGCGTGTCAATGCGAGCCAGAATCTCATCGAGCGCGCCATTCGTGATCTCTTTCGCTGAACGGGCGACATCTTCCAAGTTTCGCTTGGCGTCGAGATAGTTCACCGCGTTTCCAGAGCCCGGCATTACGTCGTGAAAGTGATCGAACAATAAATTCTTCCAGGCGAGCGTCAACTGATCCTGCGCATAGGGATGGCCGAAGAGCGAAGCCAGTGACGCGTACTTTTCCGCATCCAGCATCAGTTCCTCATCGTTCCGAATTCGTTGCTTCGTGTCCGCCTGCGATGTGTAAACGCCGCGGTGATATTCGAAATAAAGTTCATCCTTCCAAGTGGGCACTTTGAGATTTGGAAGTTGCTGGTTCAGGTCGGCGAAGAATTCTTTCGCGGTACCGAACTCAATCTTCGGAAAGACGGTATTCGGATCACGCAGATGATCGGCCCGATCAAGCATGATTCGGGTCGGCCCGCCGCCATGATCGCCGATTCCGTACAAGTAAAGCATCTGTGGCGAATCGGTAAGTTGAGTGCCGTAAATGAGCGGAGCATAGACTGACAGGTCCTTGGTCATCTGCTCAGGGTTGAAGTCATTGGCGTATTCGTGCGGAAAGTAAGTCAGCAATCGGCTCCCATCAGGCGCTTCCCACCAAAACAGCCGGTATGGAAACTTTGTATAATCCGTTGCCCACAGCAGCTTGCTGGTCACGAAATAATCGATGCCCGATTTCTTGTAGATTTGCGGAAGCTGCCAGTTGTATCCAAAAGAATCCGGGTTCCAGCCGATCTTGATGTCAGCCCCGAAGGTCTTCTGGAAATATCGTTTGCCGACCAGAATCTGACGCACCAACGATTCGCCGTCCGGCATATTCAGATCTGGTTCGACCCACATGCCGCCAATCACTTCCCACCGGCCCTCCTTCACCCGCTGCTTGATCTGCTCGAACATGGCCGGATATTTTTCCTGCATCCACTCATAGGTTCGCGCCGACGACATGGTGAACTTGAAGTCGGGATACTCCCGCATCAAGTCCAAAACGCTTTGAAACGTATTACGTACGACTTCGACGGTTTCTGTCCACGGCCACAGCCAGGCCATGTCGATGTGTGAGTTCCCAACCGCGCGAACTGTGAACTGCTTCAACCACGGATTCAACGATTGCAGTTTGTCTTGCGCCTGGCGCAGCGACATGTCGAAGCCTGCCTGGTCATTCTTGTCGAGGGGAGCGAAATCGATTGCTTTGACCGCCGCGTCAAGCTGCTGCTCGCGTTCCGACCGGCCCGACTCATATGCCGCAATCATCGGACTCGCCGCGAGGATTTCCATTCGCAACATCGCCGGATCGGGCCGGCCAGCAGGTTCAATACTCAACTGAGCGTGATGAAACTCCGTTTCCACTTCAGGCGCATCGATCCGAACCGCGATCAGAAACTTTTGTCCGGGCTGCGCGTTCTCGGTGAGCGGAATCGGCTGCTGCATATCGTCATCCCCGCGTGAGACGAGCGATCCGTTCGAGAAGACTGCGATGGTGACCGGTCCTTTGTTGTTCCAATTGAAGTCGAACCTTATATCTAATTTCATACGGGCGCCCTGCACGGCGTAGCCCTTGATCTTTTCTGGAACCTCAATCCAACGGCGCAGCACGCGAGACCCGCTCGACCATTTGTCTCCGACTTGCATTGTTTGCCAACCTGAGTCATCCAAAGACGGATCCTCGGGGTGGGCCACGTCCGCATGAAACCGCCAATCAGTCAGAGGCAAGGTGGTAAGCGATTCCAGATGATCCAAAGTTGCCTTATAAGGATCGATTGTGTTCTGGCTTGGAGATGATTCTTGTGCGGGAACTGATCTGGCGGTTACGAGTGCGAGAACTGCAAACACGATCCATAGCTTCACCGGAAGTTCCTCCATCAAATGATTCGGCTGAACAAATGAAGGAATAGGGTACTCGCACCGATCGCATCTTGCCAGCCTTGGGCGGGTTCAATCCTAGCCGCCGGCAATTGCCCCAATGATGAGCAATGGCTCCGCTCCTGATGCGACCGCCTCGGGTAGAAGAGCATCCGGCGATTCGTGGGAGAGATCTTCCTCGCAGGCAAAGAAGCGCAAGAACGGACGGCGCTGCTGGGTCACGTGATCGCGGATGGTCCCGCGCAGCATGGGATAGGCGGCTTCGAGCGCGTCGAGCACCGACCGTTGCGTGACCGGACCTTGTACCTTGAGCTTGACTTCGACCCCGACGTGCGCCAGGGTTCGCAGATGATGCGGTAGGATCACGCGAATCATATGGGCTTGATCAACATGAATTAGTGCAGATTGGAAGTTGAGATCGCCTCGTTAAGAGTCCCGAATATGATCGGCCCGGTAGCCGCCAAATACGTGGATCGTTCTGGTGCCAGCAAGAACCTCTCCGCTGTGAGCCACACCACGCGGAATGAAATATTCTTCCCCGGCCTTCAGCGGAATCCTTGCTCCATCGATACTCAAGGTATAGCAGCCCTGCACGACGACCATATACTCGTCGTACTCGTGGACATGTTCCGCTGATATCGCGCTTTCCCGGCATGTCCAGAATGCCATCTGGCTCCCGTCTGCTCCGTCGAAGACGTAACCCTCGACGCCTGGAGTCGCTTGGTCAGACCCGGCAATCCTGTTCGCCGGATGCTTCATGAATTGAGGGAAATCTCCCATGGTCGAAAGACATTGTCGCACTCTTCCGATAACGACCGCCGCCTAGCTCAGCGTCTGCACCTCGACCGACAACACCGCCGGAAGATCGCGGACAATCGGCGCCCAGCTGTCTCCGGCATCGGCCGACGCGTACACTTGCCCGCCGCTGGTGCCGAAATATATCCCGCATTCATCGAGCCAGTCGACGGCCATGGCGTCCCGCAGCACATTCACATAGCAGTCGCGTTGCGGCAGGCCTTTCGTCATGGGTTCCCACTCGTTTCCACCGGTGCGGCTCCGGAACACGCGCAGCTTGCCTTCGTGCACGTAGTGTTCTGAGTCGCTCTTGATCGGGACAACATAAATTGTCTCCGGCTCGTGGGCATGAACATCAATCGCGAAGCCAAAGTCAGTCGGCAAATTGCCGCTAACCTCGTGCCACGTGTCCCCGGCGTTATCGCTGCGCATCACGTCCCAGTGCTTCTGCATGAACAGCACGCCCGGGCGTTTCGGATTCATGGCCACGTGGTGCACGCAGTGGCCGATCTCAGCGTTCGGGTCAGGAATATACTGCGAACGCAGTCCGCGATTGATCGGCTTCCAACTCTTGCCGCCATCGTCGGTGCGGAACGCACCCGCGGCCGAGATGGCGATCCACATCCGCTTAGGATTGCTGGGATCGAGAATAATCGTGTGCAGGCACATGCCGCCGGCGCCCGGCTGCCAATTAGGGCCGGTACCGTGTCCGCGCAGACCGGAGAGCTCCTGCCAATTCTCTCCGCCATCAGTCGAGCGAAATAAGGCCGCGTCTTCCACGCCCGCATAAACCGTGTTGAGATCGGTGAGCGACGGCTCCAGATGCCACACTCGCTTGAACTCCCACGGATGCTGCGTGCCGTCATACCACTGATGCGTAGTGAGCGCCTTACCGGTTTCATCAGAGCTGTCGTAGACGAACTTGTTGCTCGCGGCTTTCGGAGGGCCTGGTGCGGGCGTTTCTCCGGCCGGTGTTCCCGGCTGATGCCAGGTTTTGCCGCCGTCGTCGGAGCGCTGAATGATTTGCCCAAACCAGCCGCTGGTCTGCGAGGCATAAATCCGATTCGGATCGGTGGGCGATCCCTTCATGTGGTAGATTTCCCAGCCCGCAAAGTGTGGGCCACTGATATCCCAATGTTCGCGTTTACCGTCGGCGGTAAGAATGAATGCACCCTTGCGAGTGCCAACCAGAACCCGTACCTTGCTCATCCGTAGCTCCGTTTCGTTGGTTACGAACTAAATTATTTTTGCCGCTAGGCCCCCTGGCCGCAGTTGATCATCCACGGGATGCCGAATTGATCGACCAGCATGCCGAATCGTTCCGCCCAAAACGTCTCCTGCAGCGGCATCGTAACCGTCCCGTTTTCCGCCAGCGCGCGGAATACGCGTTCCGCTTCTGCCGCGTCCTTGGGGTCGAGCTTCACCGAGAAGCCTGCAGGTTTTTGATAGTGATCCGGCGGAGAGTCAGCTCCCTGCAAGAGACGTTCGCCGATCTGCAAGCTGGCGTGAAGGATCTTCTTGCGCCAGTCCGCGGGAACGTGGTTCGCCGTTGGAGTACCCTCGTGCGGCATCATGAAAGTAATTTTGGCGCCCAAGCACTTCTCGTAAAACTTGAATGCTGCCTCGCACTGGCCGTTGAAACTCAAATAAGGGTTCATTTCCACGTCGAACTCCGTTCCTCGACAGCTGATCGATAACGGCATTCCACCCTTCGCATTTTTCGAAGGGTGGGAGCCCATTCGACCGCGAATCTGACCTCAAGCCGCTTTTGCAGCCTGCGGACGCATTTGTTTCATAAACTCCCGCATGCCAGCGATGCTTCCGGGATTGCGGCTTTCAACCCACGTTTCATAGCGCTGTGCGGCTTTCTCCAGGTGGGCGAGAAACTGCTTGTTTACGAATTTCTCACGAGCCTGCGGGACGATGGGCTTTACCCGCTCCCAGACCCCGAAAAACTCGCCACTAGTCTCAAAGAAAAGATCCTCGTGCAGCAAACCGTAGTTCAGCAGGGCACAGGCCTGGTCCCAATTAGTGAGCACCATCATCGCGAAGACGCCGTTTTCGGTTCCCGGCCCTCCGATTCGCATCCAGTCCTCAAGACTGTCCACGAAAAAGTTCTTGAAGAACCAATCGCGCGCCTGCCGAAGCTTGGTCTCGCGCCGCATGTCGTAAACTTGTAAGTGAAGTTGTGCTTGTTCGTGCGTGGGTTTTGTTTCCATGGTCGTTATCTCCTTATAGTTTCGGGTGTAAATCAATGATGTTGAGTTGTCTCTTAACTCAAGTTTGCTCACAATTGATCATCCACGGTATGCCGAATCGATCAACGAGCATACCAAAACCTGCGGCCCAGAAGGTCGGCCCAAACGGCATCACCACATTCCCACGGTCGGCCAGGGCTTCAAAGATCCGTTTGCCCTCCGCTGTGTCCTTAACGCCAATGTTCACGTTGAAGCCTTGCGGCTTGTGGAAGCGCTCGGGTGGGGCATCCATACCCATTAGCACCTGCTCGCCTACTGTCATACGAGCATGTACGATCTTGCTGTGCCATTCGGCAGATACTTGCTCTGCGGCAGGCGTGCCTTCATAACGAAACATCGCGTCGATTTTTCCATCCAGAAATTTTTCGTAGACCTTGAACGCCTCCTCACATTGGCCTTTGAAATGAAGATAAGAATTCAATTGTTTTGTGCCGTTCGAGGGTTTAGCAGATATTGGACGAATCTCCAACTCGCCTTCGTAAGCCGGTCCCAGAATATCCCCGTGTACCTGCATAAAGTGCGTCGCCATCTCAATCGCGTCTTCTTTCGATTTCAAATCGAAAATCGCGTAGCCTCCCACGAGCTCTTTTGTCTCAGCAAAAGGGCCATCGATGACGGCTGTTTTCCCCCCTGACACACGGACACGCGCGCCCTGCGAACTGGGCAGAAGCCCGCCCGAATCGACGATCACGCCGGCTTTGTTGGCTTCTTCGGCAAGTTTCGCGGTGGCCGCGATCAGCTTGGGATTCCGAGGCAAACCCGCTTCGGAGTCTTTGGTCGCTTTAAGGATCATCATGAATCGCATCGGGGTGCTCTCCTCGTGAGTCTAGTGGCGAAATCCATTGTCATTTCCGTTGTCACTATCGCTATTCTCGATCTTTAAACCTCCGGTAGGTGTGGAAGCTCGACCACCGGACGAATTTCGACCGTACCCTTGCGTGCGCCCGGAATGCGTCCTGCAATGTCGATCGCTTCGTCAAGATCTTTCGCCTCGACCATGAAATAGCCGCCGAGTTGTTCGCGCGTCTCCGCGAACGGACCGTCGGTCACGAGCCGCTTGCCATCGCGCACTTGAATGCTGGTCGCGGTCGACACCGGCTGCAGCGGCGAGGCCCCCAAAAACTGTCCATTCGATCTGAGCGTGTGAGAAAGCTCCGTCGACTCTCCGTAACAGTGCTGCCGCTCGGCCTCGGTCCACGCATTTTCGTCGGCGTAAATCAGCAACATGTATTTCATTTCTGCTCCTTCATTATCAATCGAACGGCAGGCATCAAAATGGACAACCTTCACGTCGTCGGCGCGTAGCATAGCAAAAGATTGCCATTGCCGAAGGTCCGCGTCTTCGTCAGCTTTAGGGTCAGTTTCTCCGCGATGCCGTCGAACATCGTCCTTCCCTGCCCAAGAACAACGGGATTCAACACGATCTGGTATTCATCGATCAAGCCCGCCTGCGCCAATTGTGCAAGGACTCTACCGCTGCCTAAGATCGCCATGTCCTTTCCAGGTTGTTTCTTCAGCTTGCGGACTTCCGCTGCCAGGTCGCTCTTCACCAGCGCCGTATTGTTCCACGCCACGTTGTCCAGCGTTCTTGAAAACACAACCTTCGGCAGATTGTTCATTCGTTCGGCGATGAGAGGATCTTTCTTGATCGCATCCGGCGTCGGCCAGTAGCTCGCCATCAGTTCGTAAGTAATTCGGCCAAACAGGAGCGCGCCCCCCGAGATGGTATTCTCCAAAGTAAATGCGGTAAACTCCGGATCCATATTTCCTTTGAACCAGCTGATGTCGCCATCCCTGCCCGCAAAATAACCATCGAGCGAGACGTTGTTGAAGACGATTAGTTTCCGCATCCTGCTTCCCTTTTTCAATCCCTCGATGAAACCGCAACCGAATCAAAAAGCCGACAACTATTTTTTCCCAGCCAACTGCGCGCGTAGGCGCTGGTCGCGCTCCTTAATCTCAGGCGTGCAGGCGTCGCCGAAATCCTCTATCTCGTGAAGCGGACGAATCTCGATCTCGACCCCGCCTCCGAAAGGACTGCGCTTGAGCCATTCGATCGCCTCTTCCATCGACTTAGCCTGCCATAACCAAAAGCCAGCGATCAGCTCCTTAGTCTCGGCGAACGGCCCGTCGATCACGGTCGGCTTCGGTCCGGAGAACTTGACGCGCTTGCCCTTGGAACTTGGCTGGAGCCCCTCGGCCGCGAGCATCACACCGGCCTTCACCAGCTCTTCATTGTATTTTCCCATCTCGTTGAGAATTTCTTTGGAGGGGCGAACGCCCGCCTCCGAATATTGATTTGCCTTTACGATCACCATGAATCGCATTTATATCTCCTCTCAATTTGAAGCGCTTCGTGAGCGGCTTTCGTTGGTAGATCGAACGGCGACCCACCAAATCGACACTCCTCCGAAAATATATTTACAATCAGGCATGTCTCTCGATGTCACACAAGCCGTCGAAGCAGTTTACCGCTCCGACTGGGGGCGAATCGTAGCCACCCTGATTGGGCTGGTGGGCGACTTCGATCTGGCGGAAGAGTCTGCGCAAGAAGCATTTACAGCTGCTGTGGATCAATGGCGGATTTCCGGCGTTCCGGAATTCCCGCGTGCATGGATCATTCAGACCGCCCGGCACAAAGCAATCGACCGCATCCGGCGTAAAGCGCGGTTCGAGGAAAAGCTTGAATCGTACACCACCTCCGGCTTGGTCCGGACGGTCGAAGAGCCAGACTACGACACCACCGAAATTCCCGACGATCGCCTTCGCCTGATTTTCACTTGTTGCCACCCCGCCCTCGCGCCCGAAGCACAGGTGGCGCTGACGCTGCGCACATTATGCGGTCTCGAGACCGACGAAATTGCGCGTGCTTTTCTGGTACCCGAAACGACCATGGCGCAACGCCTGGTGCGCGCCAAGCGCAAGATTCGCGATGCCGGTATTCCCTATATCGTGCCCGAGACCAACGACATGGCTGCTCGGCTCGCGGCCGTGCTGACCGTGATCTATCTTGTCTTCAACGAAGGCTACGCGGCCACTCGCGTGGGACCGCTGGTGCGGACCGACCTCTGCGCCGAGGCCATTCGCTTGGGACGCCTGGTGAGATCGCTGATGATGCCACAGCCTCCGACGGAAGCCACGGCTCTCGTTGCCCTCATGCTGCTGCACGATGCTCGCCGCGAAGCCCGCATCGATGACGCCGGCGATATTATCGTTCTCGAAGAGCAGGATCGCGGCCGATGGGATCAAAGGCAAATTGCTGAGGCACTGCCACTGGTCGAGGAAGCTTTTCGTAACGGAGCCGGTCCATTCGCTTTGCAAGCGGCAATTGCTGCGGTGCATTGTCAGGCACCGCGCGCTGAGGATACGGATTGGCCGCAGATTGTCCGCCTGTACGACTTGCTCGAAAACGTGCAGCCGTCTCCCATTGTGTCGTTGAACCGTGCCGTGGCCGTGGCAATGGCGGAAGGCCCCCGCGCAGGGCTCGCATTGATCGATGCATTGGCCGCAAGTGACCATCTCGCGAACTATCACCTGCTGCATGCCGCGCGTGCTGATCTGCTGCGCCGCCTCGGTTCCCTGCCTGAGGCGGCGGAGAGCTACGTGCAGGCTCTAGCCTTGGTAACGAACGATAGCGAGCGCCGATTTCTCGAGCGAAGGCTGCGCGAAGTTCGGTCAGCAGTGGCGTAGCCTGTATCCTTCGACGACTTAGGCGTGGTCTTCAACACTCGCAGAAACAAGGGGATTCCATGTTGACGCAAGCTGAAAAGGGGCTGGCATTTCGCGTGCTCCATGCGCGAGACAAGGCATTCATCATTCCCAATCCGTGGGATGTGGGCACGGCGCGGCTATTGGCTCATCTCGGCTTCGAGGCCTTAGCCACTACCAGCGCCGGCTATGCTTTCTCAGTCGGACGCCGCGACAATACCATCGACCGCGAAGAAATGATGGCCCATGTCTCCACAATCGCCTCAGCCACTGACCTGCCAGTCAGTGCCGACCTCGAAAACGGCTACGGAGACTCCCCTGAAATTGTGGCACAAACCATTCGGCTCGCCGCAGAGGCTGGGCTGGCAGGAGCATCGATCGAAGATCTGTCCGGCCGTGCGGATGGTGCGCTGTATGAGCTCGGGCACGCCGCCGACCGAATTCGCGCCGCCGCAGAAGTCGTGCGCAACCTTCCCTTTCATTTCACATTGACCGCGCGAGCCGAAAACTATCTCGTCGGCAGGCCCGACTTGAAAGACACCATCGCACGACTACAGGCCTATCAGGAAGCGGGCGCTGATGTTCTCTATGCGCCCGGCCTCATTACAAAGGATGACATCGCCAGCGTGGTGCGCTCCGTCGACCGCCCGGTGAATGTCATCATGGGGCTGCAAGGCATTCAGTTGACCCTGGCCGAGCTCTCGGCGCTTGGGGTCAAGCGCGTCAGCGTCGGCAGTGCTCTTTCTCGCACAGCCCTTGGTGCGTTTCTTCGCGCCGCCCGCGAAATGCGGGACCACGGTACATTCAGCTTCGCCGATGATGCCGTGGGCTATCGGGATATCAGCGCCATTTTCAAGGGATGACCCCCCATTCGCGAGGCCACCGAACTCGTCACCACCAGATAAGAAGAAAGTTTTGTCCTTTCCCGCCGATCGCCTCTGTGCAAAACGTTTCATATTGACAGCCCTTCGCGGAGACGAGAAACTACTTCTTGATTGCGTCCGGGTGACCCCGCCTGCGGTTGACCAATCAAATCAGTCTTTCCTCCCTCATGAACTTCTGTGTGTATGTGCGAAAGCGTGTACGCGATAGGATTTTGCTGAGAAAAGCGAGGTTTTCGATGTTCCACTTTTGACTTAAAGCATCAAAAGTGCGCGATAAAGATTTCCTGTGCTCGCGGTCAAGTATGGCAAGTAAATGGAGGAAAGTCTTGAAGGTTTTTGTGCGAACTATGCCAAGCAAACGACACGGCTTTGACCACTTGAATCACAGTTCGCGTGCGCCGCGCTCCAATTCTCATTGGATCGCCGCCTGCCTTCCATTCCGACGACCCGGATCGGAATATCCAAGGCTGATCTGCTTAATCTGCGTTTTCCTGTTCACTACCTTGGCGTGTTCGGCCACCGACGTTGTGACCTATCACAATGACATCGCGCGAACCGGTCAAAATCTGAATGAGACTATCTTGACCACCAGCAACGTGAACTTCTCGCGCTTCGGAAAGCTTTTCACGCTTCCGGTAGACGGCATCATTGATGCGCAACCCTTATATCTCTCTACGGTTTCAATTCCGGGTAAGGGAACGCACAATGTGGTCTATGCCGTCACCGAGAACGATACCGTGTATGCCTTCGATGCCGACCTCGGCACTCCGCTGTGGCACGTGTCAGTCCTCGGACAAGGCGAGTCTCCTTCGGATGACCACGGCTGCAGCCAGATCAGTCCGCAAATCGGCATCACCTCTACTCCGGTCATCGATCGTGCCAGCGGCCCGAACGGCACGATTTACGTGGAAGCCATGAGCAAGAACTCCACGCAATATTTTCAGCGCATCCACGCCCTCGATATCACCACCGGGCAAGAAGAATTCGGTGGACCCTCCACCGTTCAGGCCAAGTATCCCGGAACCGGCGACAACAGTCACGATGGCTACGTCATCTTTGATCCCGGGCAGTACGCTGAGCGGCAGGGACTGCTCTTGGTGGACGGCGTGATCTATACCGGCTGGACTTCTCATTGCGACTATCGGCCTTACACCGGATGGATAATCGGGTACAGCGAAAGCACGCTGACCCAAACCGGCGTGCTGAACGTGACACCCAATGGCAATGAGGGATCGATCTGGCAAAACGGAACCGGCATCGCTTCCGACGGGAAGAGCCTCTTCTTTCTGGACGCCAACGGCACCTTCGACACTACCCTCAACAGCAAAGGCCTTCCTATCAAAGGTGACTACGGCAATGCCTTCGTGAAGGTCTCGGTCACGAACTACAAACTCCACGTAAGTGACTATTTCAATATGTACAACACGATTCAGGAATCCGATAGCGATCAAGACCTCGGCTCCGGAGGTGCGGTTATAGTGCCTGGCATGAAAGACGCTCAAGGCAAAACTCGGTACCTGGCCATCGGGGCGGGTAAAGACCAGAACATCTATATCGTGGATCGAGCCAACATGGGAAAGTTCAATCCCAACAACGATAATGCGATCTACCAGGAAGTCGACGGAGTCCTGGGAGGCGGCGAATGGGCCTCCCCCGCCTATTTTAAGGGCAATATCTATTACGGACCGGTAGGAAACAATCTGTTGCAGTTCCAGTTCTCGAAAGCCAGGCTCTCGACGTCGCCGCATTCGAAAAGCGTAGCCTCATTCACTTACCCAGGAACCACGCCAAGCATTTCTGCCAACGGATCGACCAATGGCATCGTCTGGGCAATCGAGCACAGCGACCCCAATGACGTACTACACGCCTACAACGCCTCGAACTTGGCGAAGGAGCTCTATAACTCGAGTCAGGCCGGAAATAATCGGGATCAATTCGGAACCGCCAGCCACTTTGGCACGCCCATGATCGTCAACGGAAAAGTCTACGTGGGCACGACAAACAGTGTCGTAGTTTTCGGTTTGCTGGGACAATAGCAGGCTGAAAACAATCCTCACGCCAGCGCGGGAATACGTTTCTTCGATTCGCGCCGTTGCGCCTGCTGTGGAATCAGCGCCAGCCGGCTCAGTAGCAGTTTCTCTTTGGCCAGGGCCACGGCCAGCGCTCCCACTTCGATTTTCAGTGCTGCTCGCAGTTCGATGATCCGGCAGCCCAGTTGCACCCGCGCCCGGAGTTCCTCCTGTTGAACTGGCTTGGTGACGTAGTCGTCGGCACCCTCTCGAAGTCCGGCAACAATATCCGCCGCGCTGTTTCTTGCCGTGAGCAGAATCACGTAAATCCCTGCGGTTTGCCGATGGGCTCGCAATTCACGACACACTTCGAGCCCCGACAGCCCCGGCATTACCCAGTCGAGGATCGCCAGAACCGGTCCGTTTTCTTTCTGAAGGCTCGCCAACGCACTGGTGCCGTCTTCGGTCACGGTCAGCTCGAATTGAGAAGACAGCAACTGCGTCAGAAGTTTGCGGAAAAGCGGTTCGTCTTCAGCGATTAAGGCTTTCACAAGATTGCTCCTCTGATGCCCGTTCCGTCGCCCAATTCGCCACGCAATTCGCGGATCGACGAACGCGCATCTGTTAGGAATATCGTCGCTTAGGGCGGAAAACTTTAGTACCGCAAGGCGCAGACAAGAATGCTCAATCCTGCCCGACAGGCCGCATCGCCTTCGTTTCGTGCCTGGCGGGACGCGTTCCTCGCGCAGTCCAGTCCACCTCTACTCCATTTGTAAAATCTTTGCGAAATCGCAACAAAGTGTCTTCTCCGCTCGACAAACGGCATATACTCCGGTAACGGCATTAGGGCGTGTCATGCGCATACTCCTCCTTCGTGCTTCGTTTCTCGTCGTCGCCTTGAACGCACTTGCTTTCGCCCAAGGACGCCCTGGCGCCGGCAGACCTTCCGTCGGCGGTCCTAGCTCAACCTTGCCCGGTTCTCTTCCTGGGGCCGGAACCAACAGTCCCATCCCGACGTCCTCGGGCATGTTCGTCACCGGCCAGGTTGTGCTCGACGACGGAACGGAGCTGACCGAGCCCGCCATGATTCAAACCATCTGCCGGGGCCAGCGGCGCAACCAAACTTACAGCAATTCCCGCGGCTATTTCAGCTTTCAATTCGGAGACTCCCGATCGGCTGCGGCAGCCTCCATTAGCGATGCCAGTAGCTCGGGCGCGCCCACTCGCTCGGTCAGTCAATCTTCGTCAGATATCACTGAGTGCCAACTCCAGGCTGAACTCGCCGGCTTTTCGTCGCAACCCATCGAGATGGGCGGCCGGGCCAGCATGACCAGCAACGTCGATGTGGGTAGAGTCCCGCTGCACCGCTTGGCCCATGTGGATGGCACGAGCATCAGCGTGACCAGCGCCCTGGCCCCGCCGGCGGCCAAAAAAGCCTTTGAAAAAGGGCTCGAACAGGCAAAAAAGAACAAGTTGGACGACGCCCAGAAATCTTTCGAAAAGGCCGTCCAGATTTATCCGAAATACGCGACCGCCTGGTATCAGTTGGGATGGCTGCAAGCGCGCAAACAGGACATGCCGTCGGCCAAGCACTCCTTCGAACAGTCCGTGGCCGCCGATCCCAAATACGTCAATCCCTACGATGGACTGGCGCAGATCGCCATGCATGCCAACGACTGGCATAGCGTCATCGACGTTACCAGCAAGCTCATCAGCTTGAACCCGGTCAACTTTCCCGACGCCTATTACGACAACGCGGTAGCCAATTGCTATTTGGGCAATTTTGATGATGGGGAAAAGAGCGCGCTTCAGGGAATCCGCGTCGACGAAAACCATCAGATTCCGAAGCTGCAATATCTGCTCGCCATGATCCTTCTGCACAAACAGGACTACCAGGCGGCGGCAGAACACATGCAGCTCTATCTCCACTCGGCCACGCAGCCGGACGAAATCGGGCTAGCCAAAAAGGGCCTAGCCGAAATCGAGAAAGATTCCGCCAGCGCCAAGCCCCCAGCCGTCGGCCCGGACAAGTAGATCGCGATGTCATCCTGAGGAAGTGGAGTCGTTCGCTCACGAACGACTCCCAACGAAGGATCTCTGCAAGTTCATGACCGAGATTGCTTCGCAAGTTTTCTTTGGAGGCGAACCTGATCCATACTCATTCCCATTCGATTGCGATTTCAGCCGCGCAAACCGTCTTCGGTCGTGACCTCTCGCACAACCTCGGGGAGACTGGGATGTTCTCCGCCTGCCGCCCTCACGAAGAACTTGCGAAACACAGGTAGGAAGTACCCTGGATAAGCGAGTTTCAGGTATAGGACGATAAGAAGCCAGTACGAAGAAAAGCTGTAGACGTAGGCTTCGCTCTTGCTCCATCCCGACAGCGTCTCCATACCTTGCGCAACGACAGTAAACAACGCAATGGATCCCGATAAACCTAGATGCAAGAGAAAAACGTTCTTGCCACCACGCCGAAGAAAAGGAGGTCGATCGTTGACAGTGCCGATGCGCCCCGCCGGTGAAACCTTATTTTCCGACTCACCAGGTCCTCCTGTCGCTCGGTCCAGAGTGCGCGAAGTCTGGACAGCTGGGGGTGCTTCCTTCTTCTGTTTCCGGTGTTGAAGCCAAGCCAGGAACAGCGCAGAGAGGGCCGGTAACGCGATGAGGAAAACGGCGAATACTGTGATTGCTAGAACAACAAACTCGCCTTCACGCACTCCCTCCCACGCGAATGTCCAGGCATCGATTAAGGACAATCCCTGAAGCATGAAACGAAGCGAATCGCAGATAGCTAGGAGGAGGACCAGACCATCGAAGGCGACGAGCCCGACGACAATGCCAGACCACCAGTAGTCACGAACCCATGCAAGTCGGGACGGCGCCGCCGGAGGCTGGACTGCGGAGGAGGAAACGGGAACATCCCCCGGTTGAGGGGTCACCAAGGCAAGGTTGCGGCCCGTTTCGACTGAAGTACCTTCAATGGGACTGTTGGTCCCAGCTGTCAGAGGGGTAGAGCTCATGGTCCTCCTTTCTTGTGAACCAACGGGGGCGCATTTCTCTCTGCTTGCCCTGAACGTGTTGTGCATACACGTAGTAGTATGCGTTCTGTCGTTCTCCTTGCTCGATGTGGTAACTCTCGCACGCGCCTAACAAGTTGGTGTGGTGCTTGTTGAGGTACCGGAGGACGCAACCGCGGTTGAGATCGCCGGACTGGTTACAGTCATCTACCGCCGCTGCTAAAATAAGAACCGAATCGTAGACAAACCCCTCGTCGGTTTCCGGGATACCAACAACCTTCTCGCTGGCCCGCTGAAATTTGAGGGCCTCGCTATACGCCTCGCCCCGGGGAGAAGTGCATGCTACGGCACGTTGCGGGTTCATGGGCGAAGTCACGTAGACCTGGGCACCAAAGTCGATCAGGTCATTAGTGAGACACGCGTCGGGCATGATCAGGGTGTAGTTCTCTATCTTTTTATGCGGCATGTCTCTGTCTGCCCTCTCCTTGAGTTCTTCCAGCAGAGCCCTCGCGAGTTCCTGGTACCCCACAAGAACGATGAAATTTGGATCCTCTGCGTGGATCTCGGTTATGACGCCGGAGATATTGCCCTTCTCCAAGTCGACATTGCGAGAGACGGTGATGGCGAAGTCGTAGGCATCGCCCGCTTCCGACGCCAGATAGTCGCACATGGGTTTAGAGTAAGTGCTCGATCGCGTGCCGCCGGTGGAATCGCAAATCAGCATTACCTTGGGAGTTTTGATCTTTCGATCTTTTCCAAGCTGCTTTATGGTCAGTTCCAAGGCATGCGCTTGGTCAGGGATGTCGCTGGGCGTAAGACGGAACGCATTGGCAAATCGTGGTGGTTCCAAGTCGGGCCTGGTCGCGCTGAAATCCGGAATCTCTCCTTCAGCGTGTCTGTAGAGCAGGTATGGACTCGTAGCGCTCGGTATAAGAACAGGGATACCTGCTTGCGCGTAGAAGGGCAAAGCCGCGAGAGTAGCACCGGAGCGTGGATGCCCAATCACGGCCAGAACGTCTGGACTACGACGAAGGATCCGTGCCTCCTGGATAGCATCTTCTTGGCTTCCGGAGTCCTTGTATTCAGAAAGCTCTACGTAAGGATCGACCTTCTTAAACTCATCTGAGCCCTGAGCGGCCTCAATTGCCGTTCTTACGGAGCTGTAGTGGTGATCGCTGTCAGAGGGAGCCCAAAAGTACTTAATCTTGAGCTTCTCTTTTGAACCGTCCTGGGCAGTTGGGTGCCAAGCGCCCTTTTCACAAGCTGCAAGCAGACAGCCCACCATCACGACGAAGGCCAGAGGCGCACGACGCATAAGCATGCAAGGTTCCCCTCACAAAGCCGCGACCCCCTCAGTCGGACAGTAAAGCATTCTGACCGCGAGACGTACCGTTGTCAACTGGTACTTTGCTCGGTGCTCTAGGTTCGCGTCCGTACTTCGGACGCCCAACCGGGCCCTCGCGGTACTCTTTAAGGGAGACGGGCGTGGAGTTTTTCCACAGCCCGCAGTCTGCGCATCCTTCGATTCCCAATCTGGGAATCGATCCCCGGCCACCCCGCTTTCTACTTGAACTCACTCCATCACTCGCGATAATATACAAACGTAGATGTTATCTACAAGATAATAGTCGATCTTTGACAACCTGACAGCGAGCGCGGCCACTGCACCGCTCTACGCTACGAATCGACCAGTGCCCTCCCGTTCCGCAGTTCCAAAGCAGAACTGCAGGCGCTTCGCGCACGCGTAACTCCAATGTTTAGAAGATTTTGGCCGTAACTAGCTTAAGAACCATAGATCTAGCGGGTACCAAAAACTTCCGACTCTTTGTTTTCTAGATTTTGCGGGAAAATGAGAGTTTTTTTTGAGGTAAATACTGCACCAGAATGTGTGCATATCAAACATCGCGTCGGCGCGACCGAGGAACGCAGCCGCGAGTTTTGAGAGCTCGCAGTTTTGCAAGAATCCAGCCCGCACCTCAACCCAATTCGGGAAGAACCAACAAAGTGCACACCGGTTTTATCCAAACCGATTCCTAACTCTGCTACCATGAGCCCACAAACAAAATTGAAACTCCAGCCAGATCACAGATTCATGGTCGAGAACATGGCGAGAGTATGGAATGACGAGTGCCTCAGGAGCATTAGTTTTCCACCTGTCGTTCCCGATCGACGAAGCGGCGGGGGCTTGGTGTGAGTGATTCAGGGAGGTCTGTGCGGGTGCGTACGAGCAGGTCCCGCCAGCGCAGGCGGGTTCGCCGGACGGTCTTTGCATTCGCGTTGCTGGGGCTTCTCTACCTCGGCGCCTGGTGGACTTTCTCGGTTCGCCCGTCCTGGCTTTCGCTGATCAAGCCATCCCACACCAGCTCAGAACAGGCTGACCTCAGTTGGACACAGGGAAACCTCAGTCGGAACCTGTCCCTGCTGGCGATGAGGTCGGTTTCATCTCCGCTGACGGTTCCGCGCCGAGTGGTTTATCCCTATTCCATCGTTCCCGGCGGCGTCCAGACGCCGGACGATCTGCGCGAGGTGAGCGAGCATGATCGCGTCGTCGGCAGCCACTACGCGGGCTTCGATTTTCGCAACGCCAGAATCGTAGAACTCGATCAGCCCAAGCTGGTTTATCTTTCGTACCGCATGGGCGACAAGATTTTCTGGACGGCAAAGCGAGTCAGCTTAAATAAAGGCGAGAAGCTGATCACTGATGGAAAAATGACGGCGCGCGTCCGCTGTGCCAACCGGATCTCAGAAAGCGTGCAGCCCGCGGTTTCGCCGGCCGAGCCTCCGGCCGCAAAGTTCGAAGAGCCTTTCGACGGCACTGCCGGCCAGATTCCCTTCCCCGGAGACTTCAACGCGATGGGGCCAGCACGCGAGTACGCAGGCCTTGGCGCCGCTGGCCCTCCGACACTGATGAGTTCAGGGACGGCTCCATTTCCCGGAGGCGGACTACCACCCATTTTTCCGCCGCCAATTCCGACCGCGAGCTGCCCGTCTGTCGACATCAAGGATGAACTCGCCGCAGGATCGGGAAAAAGCAATCCGTGCCCGCATCACAAGCCTCCGCCGCCACCGGTTCCCGAGCCAGCGACGGTGCTGCTGGTTTCCTCGGGCATCGCGGGAATCTACTGGCGCCGGCGAAGAGCTGCGGCAAAATCGTAGCCTGGGTTAGCCTAAGTTGCGCCCGCGGCTTCTTCTCCGTTAAGCTCACCTGCGCCTGACTTTTGCCCAAAAATGGAGTTACGCGTGCGCTTTCTGTTTGCACTATCTCTGATCATGTCCTTAGTTTCGTTTTTGTCCGACCTCGCCGGCGCTCAGTCCATCCAACTGTCGGTCGATTTGACCGAGGCGCCGCGCAATATCTATCACTCGCGGCTGACCATTCCGGTGAAGCCAGGTCCGCTCACGCTGGTTTATCCCGAATGGATTCCCGGCAACCACCGGCCTTCAGGACCCATTGCCAACGTGACCGGCATAAAGATGGAAGCCGCAGGACAAACGCTGGCGTGGCACCGCGATCCCGTGGACATGTACGCCTTCCACGTCGACGTGCCTGCGGGCGCGAACGAGCTGCGGGTTTCGTTCGATACCATTACCAATGACGGCAGCGCCGGCGCCACCGGACCCTCGGCGACAACGAATGTTCTTGATTTGAATTGGAACCAGGTCGTGCTCTATCCGCAAGGCACGAGTTCGGATGCGGTGCAAGTTCAAGCATCAGTCACGCCACCGCAAGCTTGGAAATTCGGTACAGCGCTGCCGGTTGCTGCTGTCACAAAGAGTGGCACCAATGAAATCGCTGGATTCAAGCCTGTCTCATTGACCACACTTGTCGATTCACCACTCATCGCGGGCAGTCATTATCGCAGGATCGAGCTGACCAAGCCAGGAGAAACTCCCTTACACGTGATCGACATGGTCAGCGAAAGCGACGCAGGCCTGGCGATGTCACCTGCGGATGAAGCCGCGTACCGCAAGCTGGTCGCGGAAACTGGCGCTCTGTTCGGGGCGCGGCATTATTCGGAATATCATTTTCTGCTCACGCTCAGCGACGAGGCTGGTCATCACGGGGTTGAGCATCATCAGTCCAGCGACAACAGCGTGCGTGAGCGCACTCTGCTTGAACCGGATCTGCAGCTGCTCGAAGCGGGCTTGCTGCCGCACGAGTTTACGCATTCGTGGAACGGCAAGTATCGTCGGCCGGCGGGATTGGCCACGCGCAATTATCAGGATCCGATGATCGGCGATTTGCTTTGGGTGTATGAGGGGCTGACCGAGTACCTCGGCGCAGTTCTGACGGCGCGCTCCGGGTTGTGGACGCAGGATCAATATCGCGAAGCGTTGGCGGCGACTGCGGCGATGCTCGACCATCGCGCGGGACGCACCTGGCGTCCGCTCGAGGATACGGCGCGCTCGGTGCAGATTCTTCGGCTGCAAGGACCGGAATGGCAGAGCTGGCGGCGCTCGCTCGACTACTATCCCGAGGGCGAGTTGATCTGGCTCGAAGTGGACACCATCATTCGGCAACAGACTCAGGGGCAAAAGTCGCTCAATGATTTTTGCCGTCTCTTTCATGGCGGCGAAAGCGGTCCTCCGAAAGTTGTGCCTTACACCTTCGACGATGTAGTGCAAGCGTTGAATCAGGTAGCGCCGTACGACTGGGCAGCGCTTTTGAAGAAGCGGGTGCATTCGACTGATGCGCACGCGCCGCTGGGCGGCATCGAACGCGGCGGATGGCGGCTGGTGTACAACGATCAGCCCAACCTGTTCATTAAGACTTCGGACAAACTGCGCAAGTCCGTGGACGCTTCTTACTCGCTGGGTTTCGCAGTCAAGGAAGACGGCACGTTGTCGGATGTGATTTATGGATCGCCTGCCTATGCGGCCGGGATTGGTCCGGGAATGAAGCTGGTCGCGATCAATGGCCGAGCCTGGTCAAAAGACGTTTTGCAGGATGCGTTGCGCGCGTCGAAAGATAGCAAAGAGCCAATCGATTTGCTGATCGAGAACGCAAAGTTCTTCAAGACCTATTCGATCGCCTACCACGACGGAATCAGAAGCCCGCATCTGGAGCGCGCCGAAGGCGCAGATGTGCTGGGAGAAATCCTGACCTCGCTGACGAAGTGAAACTCGCGGTTCTACGGAGGAGTAATCAGGCGAACGGGGACGGGCGAAGTACCCGAGCCAACCACGGGAGGCGCGCCATTGGGTGTTGCGCTGCAGCCTGCAATATTGAGGACGGTGACCTGGATATCGCCGGGGTCGGAGCCGGGTAGGGGGCCAGGTTGAACCTGGTCGATGAAGGCCTGCATGAATCCGACCACGGTGACCCCGAGAGGAGCGTCCGTCTGAAAGTGTGTCTGGTCAATAATCGGAATCGTCACAATCGAACTACTGGTCGTAACCGCGTTTCCATTTTGTGGGCCGCTTTGTGCCGAGAATTGAAAAGGAGCAGCAGGCCAAGTCACGGGATTTGGGAGCAGCAGGTCTTGTCCCTGCCCTGTCCCGGAGTTTGCAGCGCGAATCAGGCATTCTGCGCCCAAGGCACTGGGACCCGCGATTCCACGCGGATTAACCGTGTTGTCCCATGTAGTGTTATTTACGGAGCCACCACAGGGATAGGGATTCACATCGTGGCACTGAATACTGTACTGGTAGTCGGGATATAGGGGATCTTCCGTGCAAGAGGCAGGCAAGGGACAGACATCGTTGGAGTTCGGCGTGACTTTCGCGGGCACATAGTCGACTTGGGGGTAGGAAACCTGGTTGTTTTGCGGGCCAAATCCGGGAGGGTTGCCGGTGTTGAGGAGAGTGCAACCGGCTCCGGCTTTGCAGTCGGCATGGAGGTTTAATGATTCTCCGATCACGTTCGGCTCAATCACTCCTGTCGTGATGTTGATGAACGGAGTTCCGGGCGGCGCAGGCGGTTGATTGGGATCGAGGTTCGCCACCAACCATGGCTTGACGCCCTTTGGCGCGATCGGCGTGAAACTCTGCACGTTCGCCGGATTGTAGGCCTCAGCCGTGGCGGACGCGGTCACAGTGGCAGTGCGGTTTCCCCAGATCCTAGCAAAGAAGGTGGGAAGTGTGGTTACCTGCAATGTGACCGTGATGTGGGGATTGCTATTGGGGGGAACGGCGGTAGAAGGGAAGAAGAGTATCGGCGTTCCGACCAGTCCCGGCTGCATTCCAGCCACCTGATTGATCGGGCTCGGGGCAGTCAGCATTGCATTAATGGCAGCTGTGGCCATACTTTGAGCCAACGCCTGAGCCTTACCGTTGACGATGTTAGGGTCGTTCGGAGAAAGAGTAGTGAAGCCGGAATCCGCAATCGCCTTGGCGGCGGCCAAGGCAGTGGCATCGGCGGCTCGTTGGGTCTCGCTGCGGGCAGCGTAAAGCGTCACGACATCGATCGCCAATGCTGCCATGGCCAGCAAGCTTATCAGCCCAATGGCGACCAGTATGATAGTCTGGCCCCGCTCGCGCGCATGTCTCGGCAAGCTGTTTTCTCCCCCATCATGTAATCTCAGTTCAGGTTCGCTGCCGTAGCATTGGTGATAATGTTTGTTAGCGTGTAATGGGCTCCGGGAACCAGCAACTGAATGACATTGTTGAAGTGCCATTGGTACGGGTACGAGATTATGACATTGGTATAGGGCACGTATGCTCCGAGTGCAGATGGACAACTCGACCCGATACAAGGTCGTTGGATTGTCAGTGTTAGGGTCGTTACGCAGCTTCCAGTGGTAGAATAAGTCCAAGTCATTGGGCCACTTTGATTGCCCGGGGCCGCCATAGTTGCCAAACCGCAGTCGTTGATTCTCGCTCCCTGGAGGTAGGAAGCCACTAGGTAGCGCACGGCGTCCACAGACGGCGGCGTCCCGTTGTTTAACAGATCATTTGTCGGCTGGCTGGCCCCGAAGAACGCGCCTTCGCGCGCCGCATTGTTCAGCTCTTGCTTCAAATTAAAAGCTCCGCCAAAGTCGAAGATTCCCACGACTAAGACTACGAGCAGCGGAAGCACAACTGCGAACTCGATGAGAGCCGCCGCCTCGTCACCGCAGAGTCGCACTAAACACCACCCAAGAAGCGCACGAAAGTTCTTTTGACCAAACACGCCTTAGTATTGTCCTTTCATCTGCACCTCAGCCTTCAACTGCAGATTGAAGCCGTTTGAGCCGTACGGTGGGACAGGAAAAGGAAGCGTGAAATTGTATGGATACTGAAAGCTCACTGTCACTCCACAAGCCGGTGCGCCGGAACCTGCGGGTAAAGTAACGGGCAGTTGAACATTCGAGCAGATAGTTATGTTGTTATTTTGGCTCGCTGTGTTGCAGCTGGGCGCCCCTCCTCCACAAGCCACGGCCAATGGTGGGGGGTAGGTCTCGATCTGGCCGGGGTCGAGTCCGGCAGCTCGCAATGCCGTTGTCACCGCAGTAGCGACCGTGCCTGATAGTGTTGGATTGTTCCCGCAACTTGCGCAAGTGGAGACGGTTGCAACGAGGGCACCCTCTCTCGCCGCGTGATTGATCGTGGCATACGTATTGAAGGCTCGACCAAACCAGTAGATGCCTATCATGATCATGAAGAAAATGGGGATCACGAGGGCGGCTTCGGCGATTTCTGAACCGCCGGTTCCGACTGTGAGTTTTCTTAGTCCACTCTTTGTCATCTTCGCCACTTCTAATTCACTCCTGCACGCGCGGGGACGCGTGCGTCTAGATTCTCAAGTCCAGGCTTGCCGGCCTGTATACAGAATAACCGCGATCGCGACGGCTACGCCAAAGGGAACTTTCACTAAGTCTGGATTATCCAGAGTGAGGTCGGGGCTGGGCAAGTGGATGGTCACGAGAGCTGCCAACATGCGTCCCAGGTTGCGGGCAGTTTCGCGGACGCGCTTTTTCTGGATGACCATGATCATCGCCATCAGACCATTCACCAATATTCCAAGGAACAGCACGGTGAGTAGATTGCTCGGCCCGAGAAAAGCTCCGAGCGCGCCTACGAATTTCCAGTCTCCCGCGCCGAGGCTGCGGATCAAGACGAAGGGCAGCAGCAGCGCCAAGCCCAAGCCAGCGCCTAACAAGGAATCTTTAGCTCCGGGCCAGCCTCGCAGCCAGGAATTTGCGGCGATCCCGAGCAGCAGACCGGGAACGGTCAGCCAGTTGGGAATGCGGCGGGAGCGGTAGTCCGTCCATCCACCGGCGATGGCAAGTAACGCAGGCAAAATCAGTACTCCTTCTTTGGCGATGGCCATACTGTTATGGCCATGAACTCCACGGCCGGGAGTAAGCGTTCAAAATCCAGATTAGGTTGCCGGAACAAGCGATTATGGGCGGATTGTCACATAGGGATGGGGGCAAGTCAATGTTACGGGAGCTATGCGAGCTGGAGGTTGTCCGGCCACAGCCACTGAGGAACGAGTCCCCCAGCGACTAAAGCTCTTGCGTACTCTCAGAGTCGTATTGGCACGGCTGAAGCCGTGCCCTTCCACAAGAACATGAACTTATTCCGTGATATACGATTTTCAAATCGGCGCACCGGCGCGACGCCCCCGCCTAGATAAGAAAAAGGCCCGATTGCTCGGGCCTTGATCTCGTGCAAAAAGATTAGCGGGTTAGCGGGGCTGCGCTGGCGCGCTGGGCTACTACGTGCCTAGCGTTTTCTGCCAATTGCTTGGCTTGCGGCAGCAGGTCCAGGGCTTTAAGCACCTCGGGATCGGCTTCGGCTCGGACTTTCAAACCTTCCTCCTGGCCGAAGGCGTTCACGAAGATCTCGCTCTTGATGCTCGAGCGAACCCAATCGTTATTCTGAAGAAGTTCGGCTTCGGTGAAAGGAATCTTCTCCGAGTCGAGGAACTTACGGAAATCCTGCATGGTGGCATCGTCGACCTCGAAACTCTTAGTCGGATGATGGTTGACCATATAGTGCTTGGCGAAATTAAAGAACGCGTAGTGTTGCAGGAGCGAATCCTGGAACGGCGTGCTCTTGATGGGATCGAGCTTGACGTCTGGAGTAATGCCGCCGCCGCCGTAGACGGTGCGTCCGCTGTCGGTGAGTTTCACTTCACGGCTGGCGGTGCCGTTCTTGCTATCGTCAGGGCGCTCGAAATAATAGTCGTAAAGCGAGACGTTGGAATAATCGCGCTGAATCAAGCGTCCGCTGGGCGTGTAGTAGTGAGCTGTTGTCAGAGCGAGACCGGTATTCTCGGATAGCGGGTACACGGTCTGGACCAAGCCCTTGCCGAAAGTGGTTTCGCCAACGATGAGGCCGCGATCGTGATCCTGAATGGCTCCGGCGACGATCTCAGCTGCGGAAGCCGTGCCACGGTTGACCAGAACCACAAGAGGATATTCCTTGCCGCCGTCGCCGTGGGTCGCGGTGTAGCGCTTCTCGGGCGAGTTGCGTCCGTGGTGAGAAACAATCAACTGACCTTTGCGCAGGAACTTGTCGGCAACGCCAACGCCTTCGCTGAGCAGGCCCCCCGGATTCTGACGGAGATCGAGAATCAGACCCTTGAGATCGCCCATCTGATCGAGCGCATCGGAAACTTCTTTTTCCGTGGTCTCGTTGAATCCGGTGATGTGCAGATAGCCAATGCCAGGTCGGATGAGGAAGTGCAGATCGACGCTGTAGCGCGGGATTTCATCGCGCACTACGGCAAACTCCAGCGGCTTGTCGGCGCCCTCGCGCAGGATGGTGATATGGACAGTCGTGCCTTTGGGGCCTTTGAGCAAGTCGGCCACGTCGCTGGTACTCATGTTGTCGGTCGGCTTGCCGTCGACCGCAACGATGATGTCGCCGGGACGAATGCCCGCCCGATACGCAGGCGTTCCAGCAAACGGAGCGATGACGATGACCTTATTATTGCGCGGGCCGACGGTCATCCCGACGCCGTAATATTTGCCGCGCTGATCCTCGCGCAGAAGCGCATAGGACTTGGGATCAAAGAAATTCGAGTGCGGATCGAGCACGTGCAGCATGCCGGGAATGGCGCCGTTGTAAATGGCCTTGTCGGCATTCACGGGCTCGGCGTAGTTCTGCTCGACCAGGCTGTAGACGTCGGCGAACTGGCGCAGGCTGTCACGAACGTCGGCGTCGCCGCCCGGAGCTGCCGCAGGGTTGATCTTCTGGCCGAAGACCATGCCGAGGAATCCGCAAGTGACAAGAACGAAGACTGCAAGGTAAAGTGTGCGACGAGAACTACGGGCCATTCTTTTAGTTTCCTTCGGCTCGGGCGTAGAGAAGGCCCGGCCACCGCATCTGAGCGAAGTATAGCACGTCCCGAAACAGCCGAAACCAGGTTTGAGCTGACCTTAAGTAACCACCTGGGTGAGGGGAAGCCGTACGCGCTCTGTGTATTAGGATGCGTCGCCCGAGCCCGGAGGTGCGGAACTTTGTTGCGATATTTCGCCGGGGTGGACTGCGGATGTCAAGTGATTGTCAAATGACGGGCTACGCGTTGCCGCTACTGCGCGGCTGGCAGTATGATGAACTGCATGGGCTTTTCGGAGACGATCTTCCTGTTTTTTCTGGCCTTGGTCATTTTTGGGCCAAAGAAGTTGCCGGAGATCGCTCGTCAGGTGGGTAAGGCACTGAACGAGTTTCGCCGGGCTTCGAATGAGTTCAAAGCCCAGATTGAGTCCGAGATTTCACAGTTGGAAATCGAAAATCGGCAGCAAATCCTGCCTCCGTCCACGCCCCCGAAGGGCACGGTCGCTGCGGAGCCCTTGACGTTGGAGCCTGCTGCCAGTCCCCAATTATCTTTGGAATCGAGCCCCGAAGCTGGGTCTTCCGAACACCCTGCGATGGTGAAGGCTCCCAATGCCTGACTTGGTTGCCGAAGCGCCTCCCGTCAAACCTGCGCAGGATCCCATGCCTGCGATGAGCTTCCTCGATCACCTCGAGGAATTGCGGCGGCGGATCGTCTACTCGATTATCGCGATTGCTGTAGGCTTTTTCGCCTGTTGGGGATATGCCGAGAAAATCGTCGGCTGGATGCAGAAACCAATCATGGAAGCGCTGCGGAAAAACGGCATGCCGCAGACGCTGGTCTATCTGAACCCTACCGACCCCTTCAACCTTTACTTGAAGGTGGCGATGCTGGCGGGCTTGTTTGTGGCTTGTCCGGTAGTGCTTTATCAGGTTTGGATGTTCATTTCGCCGGGGCTCTACCGGCACGAAAAGCGCTACGTGACGCCCTTTATGTTCTCGACGGTCGGTCTGTTCCTGGCGGGCGGCGCATTTGGCTACAAACTGGTTTATCCGGCGGCGCTGGATTTCCTGATCGGCTATGGCAGGCAATTCCAGCCGATGATCACCATCCACGAATATACGGATCTGTTCTTGACCGTGATTCTTGGGCTCGGCGTGGTGTTTGAGTTGCCGATTCTGGTCTTCTTTCTGGCCCTGATGGGAGTGGTTAGCGCGGGTTGGATGTGGCGCAACGTACGTTATTCGATTCTCGTGATCTTTATCATCGCTGCCATCATTACTCCTACGACCGATATCCTGAATATGTGCATTTTCGCTGCGCCTATGGTTGCGCTCTATTTGGGGAGCATCGGAATTGCTTACCTGGTGCATCCAAAGCAGCGGAAGGCGCGGGCGGAGAAAAAGGGACAATGAGAGTCGTCAAGATGATCGGCTTGATGTGTTTTCTGAGCCTAGCCGCCTGCTCCAAGCAAAAAGACGTGGCCGCGGCCGCGCCTGCGACGGCGGAGCCGGCTGCCGCTCCGACCGGCCATATGGAGATTAAGATTACGGACAATCCCCAGACGGGGATCGCTCCCGCGGAGTTTAATGAAATTCGTGCCATGCGATACGTCAAGGAAATCGTGGCCTTCGGCCCGCGTCCCATTGGCAGCGCGAATCACAAGAAAGTTGAAGAATATATTCACGCCCACTTGAAAGGCGACGTCGTCGAAGATGATGCCTTCACTATAGACACGACCGAAGGGACATTTCCCGTTCGCAACATCATTGCGAAGTATCCGGGCACGCGCGATGGCATCATCGTGATCGCCAGCCATTACGATACGAATTATCCGCTGCGCGACACGGCGTACGTGGGGGCGAACGATGGCGGCTCTTCGAGCGCGCTGCTGTTAGAAATTGCGAACCAGTTGCGCGGCAAGAAGCTCGACGGCTATAGCGTATGGCTGCTCTGGGACGACGCAGAGGAAGCCATAAAACTTCCGTGGACGGACACCAATAGCGTCTACGGCGTTCGTCACCTGGCTCAGAAATGGCAGGATGACGGAACCATCAAGAAGATCAAGGCATTCTTGTTGGAAGACATGGTCGGTGACGCCGACCTCAATATTGAGCGCGACGAGAATTCTACTCCCTGGCTTGAAGACTTGATTTATCAGGCGGCGACTCGCCTGGGCTATCAATCGCACTTCTTTGCTCGAACCATCCCGATGGAAGACGACCACAAACCTTTTATGCAACGAGGTGTTCCCGGCGCCGACCTAATCGACTTTAACTATGGATATGACAATGTCTTCTGGCACACCACGCAAGACACGGTCGACAAGCTCAGCCCCAAGAGCCTGGAAATTGTGGGCACCGTGACCCTCGAAACGGTGCAGATGCTGAACAAGAAATAGAACTCTGCTCAATACTCTTCGGTCTTTGATTAACCTGCTTAACCCGGCCGAACAAACGGCCGGAACTGACTCCACGTTATTGGGAAGTCGGCCTCACAGGCCTCCGTGAAACCGTCCGAAAGCGTGGGCACACATTAGCGACATGATCAAGATCCCCGCCCCGAGCACGAGCACGTGCTGTGTCTTGCGTAGATTGAAGTCACCGACGCGACAGACAAGCAGGTAAGCGACGGCAAGGTTGAAGAAGCCCCACAGGACATTGACCATGGCGGAGGACAAACCTTGGCCCGGCGGCGACGCGAACGGGCTTTGGAAGGCGTGGCCCGAGATCCCATTGCCGAGATGGGGCAGGCTATTGGCGAGAAATAAGCCCCCGAAGAAGTATGCCACATAGTGGTACCAGCGCATGGTTGCTCCCTTCTGGTGGACGAAACAATCGTAGCAGGTCAGTCACAGCGCTTCTTTTGCGCTTTCGCTTTTTCGCGATTTGATTTCTAATTCCATGCTTATGCGAATCGTGAAACTCCGCGTGTTGTTACCTGTCTTTCTGGTTGCACTTGCATCCGCACAAAATCCCGTCGACCAAGTAATCACCGAGGCTTTGAAGCCCTCGCCTCTCGACTCCAATCTGCAGCGGCTCACCGATCAAATTGGAGGCCGCGTGCCAGGTACGTTGGCCATGCGACAAGCTGTCGACTGGGGCGTTGTCGCTTTCAAAGCTGCGGGCGCAGACAGCGTCCACACGGAAAACTTCACCATTCAAGCCTCGTGGGGGGAAGGCTTTACCCGAATGAGCGTCTCCGCGCCGGAAAAATTTGACGTGCGGGTTGTCTCGATGGCGTGGGCTCCGGCTCTGCCAGCTCATCAGGATGTGCCGATCGTTGACGTGGGCGAAGGAAAGCCCGAAGATTTCGTCAAAGCCGGCAACGTCACCGGCGCTCTACTTCTCGTTCACTCCAACGAGATGGCCACGTGGGACGATCTGTTCGCCGAATATCTGAGGGCTCCGGGAATTATCCTTCGCGCCCTGCAGGCTAAAGCTTTAGCTATTGCCGTCCAATCCACGCGCCCGCACGACCTGCTCTATCGCCACACCGACACGATGCAAGGTGAAATCGGCCCCATTCCCATGGTGCTAGTCGCGAGAGAGGACGCCGGTCGCATCGCGCGGCTGCTGGCTTCCGGGCAGAAGGTTCGTGCCGACCTGGCAATTCCTAACCGCGTCGGCGGGCCGATCACTGCCGCGAACGTGATCGGTGAAATACGCGGCAACGAGAAGCCGAACGAGTTTGTAATCCTTGGAGCGCACCTCGATTCGTGGGAACTGGGCACGGGTGCGCTCGACAATGGATGCAATGCGGCACTGGTAATCGACGCCCTGCGCGCGATCAAAACAGCAGGTCTGCGGCCGCGGCGGAGTATTCGCTTCATCCTGTTTTCTGGCGAAGAGGAAGGTCTGCTCGGATCGCATGCCTATGCCATCGCGCATCGCCCTGAACTCGACAAGGCCGCAGGCGTGGTCGTCTTCGATTCTGGGACGGGCAAGGTCACCGGCTTTTCTGTCGGTGGACGCAAGGACGTGGTCGATGCCGCGAACAGCCTGGTTGCGCCTCTCAAGCAATTCGACGCCACCACACTGAAAACCACCGCCGAGTGGGGCACCGACCATTTCGATTTCATGCTGGAAGGCGTACCGACGTTCGTGGCCGAGCAGGAGGAAGCGAATTACCTGATCAACTATCACGCCATGTCCGACACATTCGACAAGGTCGATCTGCCCCAGCTCAAGAAACATGTCGCTGAAGCAGCCGCTCTCACATTTGGCATCGCCAATACTCCGGAGCGGATCGGTCCCCGCCTGCATCACGCGCAAATCGAGGAGACCATGCACGAGACGCACTTGGACGATCTGATGAAAACCTTTGGCATGTGGCAGCTGTGGCAAGATGGAAAATGGGGACGGGCCGATTAGACTCGACTTCCGATTGGTGATTGGAAATTTCGGGCGGCGGACGAATCGGCAATTGTAAGTTGGTGACTGATAATTTGAAAAGGTTGGAAATCCATTGCTACTCTTCTGGATTCTTTTCAATCTCTTCGTGGTCGGAATGCTGGTGCTCGACCTCGGGTTCTTGCAGCGGCCCGGCCACACGGTGAAGTTTCGCGAAGCGCTCACCTGGAGCCTCGTCTGGATCGGGCTGGCGTGTGCGTTCGCGGTGCTGGTTTACTTCTGGCACGGGCGCGGCACTGCGATGGAGTTCGTCACCGGTTACGTGATCGAACTTTCCCTTAGCGTTGACAATCTTTTCATCTTTCTCTTGATCTTCCGGTATTTTCGTGTCGCTGCCGACGCCCAACACAAGGTGTTGTTCTGGGGAATCGTGGGTGCGCTGGTCATGCGGGCCATCTTCATTGTGGTGGGCATCAGTCTGATTCGAAGGTTTCATTGGATCACTTACGTTTTTGGGGCGCTGCTGGTGTACAGCGGAATCAAGCTGTTTCGCCAGCACGGCGCGGGAATCGAGCCGGAGAAAAATCCTGTGCTGCGTTTGTTTCGGCGCTGGGTACGGGTGACGGATGATTACGAGGGCGATAAGTTCGTAGTGCGGCGCGGGCGTTTGTACGCAACGCCTCTGCTGGCGGTGCTGGTGCTGGTTGAGGCCACGGATCTGCTCTTTGCCACCGATTCGATTCCCGCGGTGCTGGCCATCACGCTGAATCCGTTTATTGTGTATACATCGAATGCCTTTGCCGTTCTCGGTCTGCGCTCGATGTACTTTATGCTGGCTGGCTTGATGGACCTTTTCCATTACCTGCACTACGGGCTTGCTCTGGTCTTAGTTTTCATCGGGGTGAAGATGGTGAGCTCTAACTACTATAAGATCCCGACCCATGTTGCGCTGGGAGTCGTAGCGGGAGTGCTGCTGATTTCGGTGCTGGCATCCTTGCTCAAGCCGCGACGTCAAGAGGGTTAAAGGTTCTACGCGAAGCGGATCGAGTCGCCCTTGACGATGGAGTGCTTGAGGAACTTGGCATCGTCATGAGCGGGAAAGTCAGTGCGATAGTGAGCGCCGCGGCTTTCTTGCCGGGCCAACGCGGAGCGAGCTACCAGCAAGCCCAGAGCGTGGAGGTTTTGCGCCTCGTGCGCACGCCGGGTTTGGGGGTGGGCCACGCGCGGAGCAATGCTATTCAGTTTTTCGATGGCCGCTTTTAATCCTGTTCCAGTACGCACAATCCCCGCATCCCGCCACATCAAATCTTGAATCTCGCGGATAACCTCTTCGGTCGCGGTGTCGACTGGCCCGTTAGACACGGCGCGGCGGGGTTTGGCAGCGCTTGCCGCCGGACGGCGCAGTTCATCAACCATGGTTTTGCCTGCTCTTGCGCCGAAGACCAAGCCCTCGAGCAGCGAGTTGCTGGCCAACCGATTGGCTCCGTGTACGCCGGTAGCGGCCGCTTCCCCCGCGGCATACAAACCGGGTAGAGTGCAACGTCCCACGAGGTCTGTGCGCACGCCACCCATGGCGTAATGCGCGGCTGGTCGGATCGGGATCATGTCGGCCGTTATATCGATGTTGAATTCCATGCACGTCGCATAGATGCGCGGGAAACGCTTCTTCACGTGATCCGGATCGAGGTGAGTGAGATCAAGGTAGACAAATGGGTCCTTGACCCGGCTGACCTCGAGTTCATGAAGAATCGCTCGGGCAACCACATCGCGCGGCGCCAGCTCGCCCATGGGATGGTACTTGTGCATGAAGCGGTCCAACTCGATGTTGCGCAAGTACGCGCCCTCGCCGCGTAGCGCCTCCGAAAGCAGAAAGCGTGGGGCATTCTTTAAATACAACGCCGTGGGGTGAAACTGGATGAACTCCATATCGCTGATTTCGGCGCCGGCGCGAAATGCCATGGCGACGCCGTCCCCCGTGGCCACCGCCGGGTTGGTCGTATTGCGATAGAGTTGGCCCATGCCCCCGGTGGCGAGCAAAATAGCGGAAGCCGACATCTGCTGCTTCTCGCCTCTCTCGTTGATGAGATGGATGCCGTGGACCCGACCGTTTTCCACGATCAGGTCAGTCGAGAACTCGAACTCGCGGACGGAAATGCTTTTCAACGTTTGGCTCTTGGCGTAGAGAGCCCGCAGAATCTCGCGTCCAGTGGAATCTCCGTGCGCATGCAGAATGCGGTTGCGGCTGTGCGCGCCTTCCCTGCCGAACGTGAGCTTGGTGCCCTGGCGGTCAAACTCCGTGCCCCACTGAATCAATTCGTCGATCCGCTCAGGAGCGTCTTCCACCAGCACCTTGGCGGCTTCGGGATTGCACAGACCATCGCCCGCTAGCAACGTGTCTTGCAAATGAAGACTGATCTCGTCCTCGTCGCTGAGTGCGGCCGCAATGCCACCCTGGGCCCATTGCGTGTTCGATTCCGTGACCTCCCGCTTGGCCAGCACGAGAACCGTGCCCGCTGCCGCTAATTCGACGGCGGCGCGTAATCCGGCAACTCCGGCGCCAATGACCAGGAAGTCGGTGTGAGACGGCGCAGACTGCATAAGCGAAAATGTTATCACGCGGCAGCTCGCTAGCTGCGGCGGCGACTACGTTATGATGAGATTCCATGATCCGCGTAACCATTGCCGTGCAGCCGCGCCCGTACGACGCCATCATCGAAAACGGCCTGCTGGAGCGAGCGGGGGAGCACTTGCGCGAAATCCTAAATGTGGCGAGGGAGCCCTCGCCCGCGTCTCGCAATGGCAAGCCGCTGTTTGTCGTGACTGTGCCGCCAGTGCGCAGCAGATGGGGCAAGAAGCTGATGACGTCACTACCTGCGGCCGGATTCAACGCGCGCTTCGTGGAGATGGGCGATGGCGAGCGCTACAAAAAACTGGCCACGGTCGAACAGCTGGCTGAGAAGTTGACGCGGCTCAATGCAGATCGAAACGCTGTGATCATAGCCTTCGGTGGCGGTGTTGTGGGTGATGTAGCTGGTCTGCTGGCGTCGCTTTACATGCGAGGCGTCGACGTGGTGCAAATTCCCACTACCGTGCAGGCACAATTGGACGCTGCCATCGGCGGAAAAACGGGCGTAAACCTGCGCACCGGCAAGAATCTGGTCGGAACGTTTCATCAGCCGCTGGCGGTGTTGATTGATCCAGCCGTACTGTCCAGCTTGCCGGAGCGTGAATTTCGCGCCGGGTTGTACGAAGCTTTGAAGTGCGGAGTGATCGGTAACCCCGCGCTGTTCGATCGCCTCGAAAAGGTCCAGGTGAGGGCGTTGCGCCGCGATGCGGCAGCATTGGAATGGGTAATCGCAGAATCCGTCCGACTGAAGGCCGGCGTGGTCTCGTCTGACGAACGGGAGAGCGGGCTGCGACGCGTGCTCAATTTTGGGCACACGATCGGGCACGCTCTGGAGACTGAATCGGGTTATCGCCGCTTCCTTCATGGCGAGGCAGTAGCGTGGGGAATGATCGCGGCCACGTACATTGCCGCCGTTACTGACCGCATCGACAACAACGCAGCGCAGCGAATTTCCGATGCGGTACTCGGTTTTGGTAAGTTGCCAAACGTCGACGCTGGCAGCCGCGACATCATCCGCTTGCTCACGAGGGACAAGAAGACGCGTAGCGGGGTTGTGCACTTCGTGCTGCCAAGAGAAATCGGGAAGGTCGAGGTCGTGAACGATGTGCCGGAGAGAATAGTTGTCGACGCAATCAACGAGTTGCGGCGCATGTCTAAGCCGCGACAAAAAGGCTCAATGCCGAAGAAAGGTCCGTAAAGAGGAAGTGTCATGACAGAGCCGATTAACGCGCCGCAGCTCATGGAACTCCTGCGTGGGCTTGAACAGAGGGGAGTCCCTTGCTCGATCGAATATCGGCGGACCAGCAGAGAGTGCGATGGTATCGTTGTCCGAATAAGTGGGGCGTCGAAGATTTGGGAGATTGGATTCTACGACAACGATCACATTGAGGTATTGCGGTATGCCCTCTCGGGAAGCGCCCAAGTTGGCGTGACAGCAGCGTCGGTTCTGTCCGAATGGGACGCATCTTAAGAACTCAACGTCGATGCCAAAGTGCCACGCTCCGACAGTGGATTGAGTTGAAGACGCGATCAATTTTGAGCAATTCGTCCAAAGCGACGGTGATTGGGGCGGCGCCTGAAGGCGTAAGCGATCCGGCCTCGGCTGCCCGTGCCGTCCGCGAGATGTTTACTTCTATCGCGCCGCGATACGATCTGTTGAATCACGTTCTTTCCTTCAACGTGGACCGGCTCTGGTGGCGCAAAACCGCGCGAAGCTTTTCGTCCATTTTGAAGCAGCCCGACGCGCGCGTCCTCGATCTATGCTGCGGCACCGGCGACATGACTTTCGCTTTGCGGAGGCAGGCCGGTAAGTCGGCTGCAAAAATCCTGGGCGTTGATTTTTCCCACGCCATGCTGCAACGAGCGAATGCCAAGTCGACAGGAAAGTCACTGCGCTGGGTAGAGGCGGATGCGCTTTGCCTGCCCTTTCCGAGTCAGCAATTCGACTTGATCACCGCAGCGTTCGGCTTTCGCAATCTGGCGGACTACGATGCAGGCCTTCGCGAAATAGCGCGCCTGTTGCGCCCAAACGGAGAATACGGCATCCTCGATTTCGGCGAGCCTCGCGGCCTGATGGGAAAGTTCTATCGCGTCTACTTCAAGCATGTCCTACCCGCCGTGGGCACGATGATTTCGGGCGTGAAAGGTCCCTACGCGTACCTGCCCGCCTCAGTCGAACGCTTCCCTTCTCCAGAAGAAATGCTCGGCCGAATGCGCCGCGCGGGATTTCGCGAAGCCTCATGGACCCCGTACACCTTCGGCATCGCAGGTTTGTACCGAGGAAAAAAGTAGAGGGCGAATCTCGCCAAACTATGAAGCCTTCTTCAACATATCCGCAAGTTGGCGAATGTCGTCGTCACTAGCATCGCCGATAACGAAATAGCGCAAGCCGCCCTGGTTCCAGCTTTCCATGTTGAACGACAGCACCTTCTGCGACCGCGCGCTCGATCCCAGCTCGCGGACGGCCCCGCGATCCTGAAAAATGAAGACCGAAATCTGATGCTTTCGAAGCTGATAAATAAGCTCTGCCCCCGGCGACTGTCCGAGATACGCAACCCTGCCTCCCACCAAGGTGAATTCCGAGCCCTGCAATTCCGGCAGATTGAACGTGAACGGGATCTTTCCCTGAAACCACGGCTTCACCGTATGTCGATCCGTCGAAATCACGTCCACCGGATTGGCGCTGGCGAGCGTGGCCACATGAAGATCGGCAAGCTCGCCGAAAACTTCTCGCCGCATTTCGCCCCGCCGAACGGATAAAGTTACGAATCCAACGATAAGTAACAGGGCGACCGCGGCCGTTGCTCCGAGCCACATCCGTATTGGCGACCGCCGAGGCTTCGACGCAATGCTCTTTCTCACCCGGTCGCGAAACTGAGGGCTCGGCCGATAACGCAGACCCGCCGAATGCACCGCCCGCTTGGTCTGGAGCCGGCTGAGCACATCTGCGGCGCACGGCGGACAACCTCGCAGGTGAGCGTCCAGATCCCGCATTTCGTCCGCAGGCAGCTCCCCGTCGAGGTAAGTATCGAGTTTTGCGGTCCAATGGTCGGCCACGTTAAGACCTCACCAGCTTCTGCTGCAGGCTTTCACGAAGTGCTTTACGCGCGCGCGAAAGCCGCGACATCACGGTTCCAATCGGAATGGACAGCGCCTCCGCGATTTCCTGGTAAGACATTTCCTCCACCTCGCAAAGCAAAAGCACTTCGCGAAAGTGTACCGGCAACGACTCAATGGCTGCTTGAAGGAATTGATGTTGAGAATGCTCGATGAAGATGGTTTCAGGCGTCTCCGGCCCCGCCGGCAATTCCGGACCGTCGTCAGCATCCAGTGCGACGGTCGCTTTTAATCCCGTGCGCGATGTGAGGAATGTATTTCGCAATATCCGGTATATCCAGGCGCGAAAATTCGTGCCCGGCTGAAAGGAAGAAAATCCTTTTAACGCCTTGACGTAGGTCTCCTGCACTAAGTCTTCCGCTTCCGTCCGGTCCTGGGCGAGCCAGTGCGCGAAGTTGTACAGCTGATCGAAGAGCGGCATGGCCAACCCTTCGAACGTAGCCGCCGTCAAACGCTCTTCCGCCACCTGTATAAGGTAAACCACGGACTAGGAAATTTATTCCCTTAGGACGATGAGATCTGCAAAACTCGGATCTCCGAGGCCTTAGCGTGCCGGCCGTCGGCGAGTTCGCATTAGCCACCGCAGTGCATGGGTTGTACCCACCGCCGTGCCGAATGCAAGCAGCATCGTGACAGGAATATATAAGCTACCCAAAACGTCATGTACCCCCGAACCCTGGCTCGTAGCCCCGAACACGAAATTTCCATGTCCAACCCATAGCCCGATGCGGTTGGGAAGGAATGGTTTCAGCAACACGGTCACCAGAAATCCCAGCGCCATCGTATAGCCCACCATCGCCACCATGAACACGGCAAAGCCGCGGATCCCGGTGTGCGCCCAACGCCAAGCGGTACTCAACAACAGCCAAGGCGAAAAGCTGCGGCTAGCCTGAGTGAGAAGAAATTCGGTTTGATATTGCTCGGCAAGACGTTCCGGTGCGCCTAACGCGCGCAGCACCGTCTCGACCCCGGCCTCGGGATTGTCGGGAAGCGAATCAAGAATGTGGGTACGGATTTCTCTCAAAATCTCATCCCGCTCCTCGCGACCCACGCCCCTAAGGGCTCCATCCAGACCTGTCAAGTAGCTTTCAATCTGCTCATTTCTCGCCTGCGCCAGGTTAGTCATCATCTATTTCCCTTTCAAGACTGGCCCTACAAGAACCGCCAAGCTGGCAGAGAAGTCGTTCCATGCTTCCGCCATTTCCTGGGCACGGCGGCGACCGGAGGCAGTCAGCCAGTAGTATTTCCGGGGATGCCCAGCCTCCGCTTCAACCCATTCCGACTGCAGCAAGCCCTCGGCTTTTAGACGAGCGAGAATGGGATAGACCGTGCCTTCCGCCACTTCGAGATGCGATTTGTTCGCGAGGCGACGCAGAATCTCCAGCCCATAGAGCCGCCCAGTCCACAAGCTCGACAGGATCGCCATTTCCAGACAGCCTTTCCGCAACTGGGCCTCCCAGTGCTGTCCGCGTTCGCCATTGTTATTCCCTGCCATTCCAGTGTCATTGCACCATACATTGCAATGCAATGTATGGTGCCACGGTAGGTAACATCCGTCAAGAACAATTTGACGATGCCCTAAGGCTAGCTCGTAACCGAACTTGATTGGTTAGCGGAAGACGTTTGCAATGGCATTACAGGAGGGGTGACTTGCGGTCCAAACGAATCGGCAAACGCATCCGCCACGGTGTAGCGGATCACTTTCTCGTAATCGTCACCCAGGAATTTCCGCAGACGGTCGGTGTTCATAATATATTCGCCGGTCATATAGGGCAGAGCCTCCGGCGGGATCGCGGAAATACCCAACTTCCACAGCGACTGCAGAACCAGACGGAAAGCCCACTTTCCGGGGACGCGCGTGAGCTTCCCGTGGGCCATGCTTATGCAGCCGGCAAAGGTTAACGGCTCACCGCGTCCGGCAACGTTCAGCACCGTAAGCCGCTGCGATTCGGGCTCGGTTCTTCTAACAATGTGAGCCAACAATCTGGCCATGTCGTCCACATGGACAAACTGAATGCGGTTTGCAAGATACTGATCTCCGTAGGGCAGCATACAAGGAAGCCGCTTACCCTGCTCCCGCATTCGGGCCGCGCGCTTTGCCACACCATTCGGTGTGCCGCGAAAACCGCCGAGCATGTAATTCTCCACGCTGGCGCCGGCAAAAATGTGCGGACGCAGCATATACACGCTACAGCTTCGTAGCGCGGGCGCACGCTGTTGCACCACCCGATCAGCCTCCATTTTGTGAATCGCATATGGCAGGGTGTGCGCGCCCAGAGGAGAGTCCTCGCTCGCCGGCTGCGGCAAATCCGGCCCGTACACGGCAACACTGCTGGGGAAAATAAATCTTCCTACGATGGAATCGTCCCGATTGGCTTCGGTGATGGCTTCCATCACGCGCGCTGTACCGGCTACGTTGATCTGCCACATCCGCTCTACGTCGAGCACACCGCTGCGTACGGGATCAAGCACAAAAGCCAGGTGAAGAACCGCCACCGGGCGCGTTTCACGCAACAGAATAAATAACTCGCGGCAGGATTCTTCCAGCCCAAGGTCCATGCGTACAAACCGCAGCGAATCGCCGTCCCGGGGAGGATTCAAATCGATCCCGATGACCTGATAATCCGCCAGCTGCGGCAACAGCCGCAGCCCTAGATTGCCAGCAATCCCCGTTACCACGATGCTTGGCTTCTCGTTGCGCATTACTTGGCCCATTACTTGGGGCTAGGACCAGGAGGTTTGGTCGAAGGCCCTCCGGTGGGCGATGGTAACGGCATGCCGTGGGTTGGCGGCATTTCCGGTCCGAAATAACTTTCGTCCAGGGTGGGCGTAGCCGACTTTTGCGCCGTCTGCATTTGTTCCTGCATGCGCTGCGTTCGTAGCGAAGACCGCACTTCGTCCTTGACCTTGTCAAGCGGTTCCACTTCTTTTTTCCCGACCTTGTAAATGAAGTACCCGCTCTGATCGGAGAATACGTGAGAAATTTCCCCAGTCTTCAAATCGAGCACTGAAACTTGCGCTGCCGGCAGCCCATTGCGGCGCACGTCTCCCATCTTTGTGCTTGGAGCCTTAGTCTTGATTCCGGCCAACTGATATGCCTCATCTTGCAGCTTGGCAAAATCTTCTCCAGCAACCGCTCGCGCGTGTAGTTTATCGGCTTCTTTCTGCATCACCTCTTCCGAGTCCTTCAGGCGCTTTTGCTCAGCTGCATCGCTCAGCTTGACTTTGGACGCGGGCGCCTGCTGGGAACGGGGAATAAATACGCGCTGCAGGTCCGCTTCTTCGAAGTCGGCAGTGTGACTTTTGTAGTAGTCGTCAATGTCCTGGTCAGAAATCTGTCCCGCTTTCTCCTGTATGGCCTGGTTGAAAGCTTGGGACAAAATCTGAATCCGCGCCAGCCTCAAACGCTCCTCGTACTTCGGTCCCTGATCCAAGCCCATTTCCTCCGCCTTTTGCGCCATCGCGAGCAAACTGGCATAGCGCATAGCGAACTGCCGGCGCACCCGCGGGGGTAAATTCGGCTGAACCGCTTCCAATAGTTTTTCGAATTCAGCACGGGTGATTACAGTTTTGCAATTCGGGTCGGCCGCTTTGTCGGCAGACGCGTTCGCACATACCCCGTTGATCGTAATGACCGGGGCATCGGGCGCAACTTTTGACGCCTCGGCATCATTGCTCTGCGCAGGACTCATCGTGTTGCTGGCTGGCGCACCCGCTTGCCCGGCCGCGGGAGTGGACGTCGAACTCGCTGCTTGGCCCCAAGCCATGGCTCCAAGCAGCAGACAGACTAAGCCGTATTTCGTCATGTTTAATGATTCCTCCAGGGAAGATCGAAAAGACCACTGAAAATCCTAGCACAGAGTTCCATCCGTCGTCGGCAGCCTTTGCCGGAAATGTGTCCAGAGGATGGATTGGCGGACTAACTGGTTAGCAGCGATAATGCTGTCATGGCTTCATCGCCAGCACTTGACAGCCCCGCCTCCATGCGCGCGGAAAAACGCGCCGTGGCGGGAAGTTCCGTGCTGGCCGCGATCGCCATTACCACTCTAAAGATTTTTGTCGGGGTCACCACCGGAAGTCTGGGTATCTTGTCCGAAGCCGCCCACTCTGGACTCGACCTTATCGCTGCGATTGTCACATTCCTTTCCGTCCGGGTCTCGGACAAGCCCGCCGACGCCGATCATCAATATGGGCACGGCAAAGTGGAGAATTTCTCCGCTTTCATCGAGACCGCCCTGTTGCTGCTCACTTGCGTCTGGATCGTCTACGAAGCAGTGAAGCGGCTCTTCTTCCGGCATGTAGAAATTGAACCGAGCGTCGCCGCTTTTGCCGTTATGTTCATTTCCATGGCAGTGGATTTTTGGCGCTCCCGCGCTCTGGGGAAAATCGCCACCAAATACGACAGCCAGGCCCTCGAAGCCGATGCCCTGCACTTCTCTACCGATATCTGGTCCAGCGGCGTGGTGGTGTTAGGCCTGGCTCTGGTGCTCATTGGCCGCCTTAACGGTGTGGAATGGCTGCGTAATGCCGATCCCGTGGCCGCCCTCTTCGTCGCTGGAGTCGTCGTGTACGTGAGTTCGAGGCTGGCGCGCAGAACCGTCGACGCGCTGCTCGACGCCGCCCCGGCGGGTGTGCGTGCCAACATCGTGGCCGCAGTCAACAAGGTGGATGGATTGCTTGAAGTGGATCGCGTCCGCATCCGCCGTGCCGGCAACCGCTATTTCGCCGATCTCTCCATCGGCCTAGCCCGCAACGTAACCTTCCAGCGTTCCGAACAAGTCGCCGACGCCGTCACCTCCGCCGTTCAAGGCATCCTTCCTGATGCCGACGTTGTGGTTCGTTCGGTGGCGCGGCCGGCCCGCAGAGAAAACATTTTCGATCGGGTTCGTGCCGTGGCCACACGCAACAACTTCAACGTGCATGACATCAGCGTGCAGGATCTAAGCGGGCGTTTGCACGTCGAACAGCATCTTGAACTCGACGAGCAGTTAAGTTTGAAAGAAGCACACGATCAGGTCACCCGGCTCGAAGCCGATATCCGCCGCGACGTGCCCGAGATTTCGACCATCCTGACCCACATCGAGAGCGAACCCGCGACCATCGAAACTGGCGATGAGGTGGTGCGCGATGCTCTATTGGAAAAGAAACTGAAGGCGGTAGTAGCGCACTTTCCCGAAGTCCTGGATGTCCATGAAGTCGAGGTCAAACACGTACGCGGACGCCTCTATGTTTCCTGCCATTGCACCTTCTCCGACGACCTGCCGCTCTCGCGCGTTCACGATATTTCGACCGAATTGGAGATCCACTTCAAACAGGAAGCCCCCGAACTATTTCGCGTCCTGATCCACCCCGAACCCCAAACCGACAACCGAAGGTAATGGTAAGGAATGCGGGGTGCCCCATTCTTTCCGCGCCCTTTGCGGAAAGGGTGGGAAACAAGAATGCCCAACGGAATCACTCGATCAGAAATAAACGCGGGGTGCCCCATTCTTTCCGCGCCCTTTGCGGAAAGGGTGGGAAACGACAATGCTCAAGAGGATAGGCAATAAAAAAGGCCGCGAGCGAACTCGCGGCCTTGGCATCCAATCCGATCTAGTGTCTCGATCCCCCGTGGCCACCGCGCCCACCACCACCACCGGGTCGTCCACCGCGACCGCGGCCTCGTCCACCACCGCCGCCCGGTCGCCCACCCCGTCCGCGATCTCCACCGCGATCAGGACGATCTCCGGAAGGCCGTTCTCCTCCACCGGTTCCAGCGACACCGGCAACTGCATCCCGGTTAAAGTTAGGTTCGTCGTCGGGGAAATCCCCTCCGCCCTCGATGGTCAACGCCGGCGCAGCAGCACCTTCACCATTAGTCGGCTCGCCACCGTCCGGTCCGGGTTCGCCACCACCCATCTTCGCGCGCTGCTCCTTAAGGATGGCCTTCCGGGAAAGCCGAATGCGATTGCCCTCAACCGCAAGCACCTTCACCAACACCTGATCGCCTTCCTTGAGTTCATCGCGCACATCCTTGATGCGATGCTCAGCCACTTCGCTGATGTGCAGCAGCCCGTCGGTTCCGGGAATGATTTCGACGAACGCACCAAAATCGGCCAAGCGCGTAACCGTGCCCAGATAAGTCTTCCCTACCTCAGCCGTAGCCGTCAGGTCGCGAATAATCTGCAGCGCCTTGTTCGCAGAAGCCTCGTCGTTCGAAGCCACGTTGACCTTGCCCGTATCTTCAACGTCGATCTTCACCCCGGTCTGTTCAATGATCGAGCGAATCATCTTGCCACCAGGCCCAATCACGTCGCGAATCTTATCGACAGGAATCTGCAACGTGTAAATTCGCGGCGCGTAAGCCGAAACCTTCTCGCGATGCTCTGTAATCCCCTCGCTCATCTTCTCGAGGATGTGCAACCGCCCCCGTTGCGCCTGCGCCAGCGCCTCCCGCATGATCTGAGCGGTAATGCCGCCGACCTTAATATCCATCTGCAGCGCCGTGATGCCATCTTTCGTTCCAGCAACTTTGAAATCCATGTCGCCGTAATGATCTTCTGCCCCGGCGATGTCAGTCAGGATGGCATAATCGTTGCCCTCCTTAACTAACCCCATCGCCACCCCAGCGACAGGAGACCTAAGCGGCACGCCCGCGTCCATCAGCGAAAGCGAAGCCCCGCAGACGGTGGCCATGGAAGAAGACCCGTTCGACTCCAGAATGTCCGACACGACCCGCATGGTGTAAGGCCAATTCTCCTCGGTAGGAAGCATCGCCGAAATAGCCCGCTCTGCGAGCGCTCCATGCCCAATTTCGCGCCTCCCTGCACCCCGCAAAAACGAAACCTCCCCAACAGAAAAAGGAGGAAAGTTATAGTGAAGAAGGAAGCGCTTCTTGGCTTCGCCTTCGAAGGTTTCGAGGCGTTGTTGGTCGTCGCTCGTTCCTAATGTGGTGGTGACCAGGGCTTGGGTTTCGCCGCGGGTGAAGATTGCGCTGCCGTGGGTTCTCGGAAGGACTCCGACTTCGACCCAGATGTCCCTTACTTTGTCGAAGGGGCGGCCGTCGGGTCTTCTTTTATTGTTGATTACTTGTTCGCGGAAGATCCGTTCGCGCAGGATTTCATAATAGTGTTTTAGTTTGGCCTGCGCTTCTTCGTCTTCTTTCGGGATCGCCGCCTGCAGCTCTTTCTTCAGGTCGCGGACCAGGTTGTGGCTTTCCGCTTTCGGATGCTTCTGCGTGTCCAGGCTGTCGGCAAGTTTGTCGCCGACCTTCGCTCGGAGTTGGCCGTAGTAGGCTTCGTCGAATTCCGGCGCCGTGACTTCGCGCTTCGGCTTCCCTGCCTTCGCTTTCAGGTCGTTGATGGCGGCGCAGATTTTCTTTATTTCGATATGGGCGAATTCGATCGCGTCCACGACCGTCTCTTCTTTTACTTCTTTGGCGCCGGACTCGATCATCACGATTCCATCGGCGGTGCCGACGACCATGATGTTCAGGATGCTGTCGCGCATTTCGCTGTAGGTCGGATTAATAATGAACTGCCCGCTCACCAAGCCAACGCGGACGGCCCCAATGGGCCCGTTAAACGGAATGTCAGAAATCGTCAGCGCGGCCGAGGCACCGTTGATGCCGGCCACGTCGGGATCATTCTCCGTGTCCGCCGACAGCACAAACGCAATCACTTGCGTCTCGCACTTAAAGCCTTCCGGGAACAGCGGCCGAATGGGACGGTCGATCTGCCGGCTGGTCAAAATCTCGCGTTCACTGGGACGCCCTTCGCGCTTAATAAACCCCCCGGGAATGCGTCCCCCAGCGTAGGTGTATTCCCGGTAGTCGACGGTTAGGGGGAAGAAATCTATGCCTTCGCGGGGGTCCGGATTGGACACGGCGGTGGCCAGGACTACGCTTTCTCCGATGCGCACCACGACCGAGCCGTGGGCCTGTTTAGCTAATTTTCCTGTTTCAAACGCGAGGCTTTTGCCTCCGGTGAGTTGAACTGATACGTCATGCTTCATGTTTTATTTCCTTCTGGGCAGGAGGGCACGCCGGTGCCGGTCGCGGAGGTTGCACAATGGACTAGCGCTTACCCACGTCTCGAAAACCGCGAGACATGGGGCACCCGGTGCCAGTTGGGACTCGGGATTTGCTTGGAGACGCACCTTCTCCGCTTTTCTCATTCGACCGCTGCGGTCCTGGGATTATCGTAGGACGGAAGAACAATTCCGTTGGCATTCGGCAAAAAGTTGTGGACGTACGAAGTTCCAGAAACGGGTCCGCCCGCAATTACTTGCGGAGACCGAGTTTCTGGACCACAGTCTTATAGCGATCGGAATTGTAGGTTTTGAGATAGTCGAGCAAGCGACGCCGCTTGCTGACCAGCATGAGAAGACCGCGGCGCGAGCCATGGTCTTTCTGGTGCATCTTGAAGTGTTCCGTCAATGAACCAATACGTTCGCTCAACAGAGCGATCTGAACTTCCGGACTACCGGTATCGGTAGCATGGGTGCCGTACTGGTCGATGAGGGATTTCTTTTGCTCTCTGGCTAGCACTAACCTGGTGCACTCCTGTCTAATTTTTCAATTGTTTTGTAACGTTTATGAGGTTAACACGTTGGTGGAATGGTGTAAAGAACAGCGTGTTCACCACAGAGACACAGAGGCACCGGGAAAGAACGAGAGTTTTAGTTCTGAGTTAGCAAACAAGCGTTGTCATACAGAGCATTGAACTGGTGATGATTTGCCTTATACTCGGCCCGTGCGGCAAATCAATCAGACCGTTTTCGGCGTATTCATCATCGTGCTGGCGGGAGTCACAGGGGCGTTCGCCCAAGCCGAGCCCGACTGGACCGAACCGTTCCCACCGTTTCACATCGCGGGCAACCTGTACTACGTAGGCAGCAAGGGGCTGGCGAACTATTTAGTCACGACGCCGCAGGGGAACATCCTGATCAACAGCGATTTGGAAGCCAATGTACCGATGATTCAGGCCAGCATCGAGAAGCTGGGTTTCAAGTTCAAGGACACAAAAATTCTGCTGATCAGTCATGCGCATTTTGATCACGCCGCGGGCAGCGCGAAGATCAAGGAGATGACCGGCGCCAAGTACATGGTGATGGATGCCGATGTGCCGGTGGTCGAATCCGGCGGCAAGCTCGATTTTCAATATGGCAATCGGCCTGAGTTTCTTTATCGGCCAACCAAAGTCGATCGCGTGTTGCACGATGGCGACGAAGTGAGGCTCGGTGACACGGTGCTGGTTGCACACCTTACTCCGGGGCACACAAAAGGCTGCACCACGTGGAGGATGCATGTGACCGAGGCCGGTAAGACCTACAACGTCGTGATCGTTGGCAGTCCCAATGTCAACCCAGGCTACAAGCTCGTCAACAACAAGAATTATCCGCAGATCGCCGACGACTACGTGCGGATGTGGGCGGTTTTGAAGTCATTGCCATGTGACATTTTCCTCGGAGCCCACGGCAGCTACTTCGGGCTAGAGGAAAAATATCCGCTCTTGAAAGACGGAAGCGCAAACCCGTTCGTCGATCCAATCGGCTACAAAAAGTACGTAGCCGAAAAAGAGCAGGAGTTCGATACAGAATTGGCCAAGCAAAAACTCGCTGCGAGATAAAAGGCGAAGCCTCATAAGGCAGTTGCGGGAAACTGGGGCTTGCCAAAATTTTGGGCGAGCGTAGAATTTCCGACCTACACATGAAACAGCCAGGCTTGACGCGTCACTATGTCAGGGAAAAGCAGTGTATGGAGGATAAAAATATGAAAGCACGAAACACCTGGAGGAGCCTCGCTGCCCTCTTCGCGCTTTGCGTTGCATCGGCGGTTGCGTTGCCGGCACAAACCTTTACCGTGCTTAAGAAGTTTAACGGAACCAACGGCCACGGATCGGCTGGTCCGCTGGTCCAAGGACTCGACGCGAATCTCTACGGAACTAGCTACGCGGGCGGGACAAACAGTCACGGCACAATCTTCCGGATAAGCACCGGCGGTACGTTGAAGGTGCTGTACACTTTCTGTCCGCAGGCCGGATGCCCGGACGGCTCGAATCCCGACGGCGGCTTGGTGCTCGGCACCGACGGCAACTTTTATGGAACCACCCATCAGGGCGGAGCCGGCGGGGGTACGGTCTTCAAGATTACCCCGAAGGGCGCCTTCACCCTGCTTTATCAATTCTGTTCTCTCTCCAACTGCGCGGACGGCGAATTGCCCCAGGGCGAGTTAGTACAAGGACTCGACGGACAGTTCTACGGCACCACCGAAGGTGGAGGAACCGCCGGCAATGGCTCGGTGTTCAGGATTACCTCAACCGGCGGCTTCGCGACCACCCACAGCTTCTGTGGCTTTTCCGGCTGCGGTGACGGCGCTTATCCTTACGGCGGATTGGCGCTGGGCAACGACGGCAATTTCTACGCGACCAACCATAGCTCGGGGACAAATGATTGGGGCACTTTCTACCAGGTCACGCCTGCCGGCACGGTGACCACTCTCTACAACTTCTGCGTCTTCACCAACTGTACCGACGGCGGCTATCCGGCATCCGGCCTGGTGCAAGGCAGCGATGGTGAGTTCTATGGCACGACCGCCGAAGGTGGAACTCCTTTCACGCAATGCGGAAGTGGCTGTGGCACGATTTTCAAGGTGACCACGGGAGGCACCCTCACAACGCTCCATCGATTCGATGTTAAGGATGGATACCTGACTTTGGACAGCGCCTCGCTGGTCCAGGGGACGGACGGCAATTTCTACGGAACCACGGGGAATGGCGGATCGTCCAAGAAAGGCACGCTCTACCAGATCACGCCGGGCGGCACCTTCACCACATTGGTTAGCCTTTTCAGTTCGACCGGTGACGACCCTGCGGGCGGGTTGGTGCAAGCCACCGACGGCAACTTCTATGGGACGACTACGGCGGGCGACGGAGGTTCTGGCACGGTATTCAAACTGTCGATGGGACTGGGTCCCTTTGTGAAGACTCTCCCCACTGCCGGGAAAGCAGCTTCCGCGGTCAAAATCCTGGGCACGGACCTGACTGGCGCTACAGCGGTGACCTTCAATGGCAAATCAGCCACGTTCAAGGTAGTCTCGGCAACCGAGATCACGGCCAAGGTACCCGCTGGCGCGACGACCGGTCCAGTGAAAGTGAAGACACCCAACGGCACACTCTCAAGCAACGTACCGTTCCGAGTAACCCACTGAGCGTTGGCAAGTCCCAAACTGCGCGCCGCCTTCACCGGCGGCGTTTTCTTTTCCATGGCTTTACTTGGCGGGCTTGGGGAGGATTTCCAGCCTCTCCAATTCCTTTACAACGAGCTCAACCAGTCCGCTGATGACCTGGTGGGCAGAGCCAGGGTCGAAAGTGTCGCTGGTTCCAGTCCAGATGAGTGTGCTGCCCGTCGGGGTGACGGCGTAAACGTTGCTTTCAACCTGCACCGTTTTTTCTATCACCAAATAATCGGGTGTGTAGACGATGGGAGCGACGGCCTCGTAGTAACCGTAAAAGTCGGTGTAGTAGGGGAGAAGATAGGGTTCGCCGGGCACATCCCTAACCCTGGTTTTCACTTTGATCAAGCGGCACACGACGATGGCATCGATGTTGTAGGCCGCGATCTGCTCCTTGAGATAGACCGTGTTGATCGGACCCGCAGTGGGACGCAGCAGGATATCAGTTCCGGCGATGGTGGTGATTCCGGGCCGAGCCATCTTCCCGGCGAGCGCAACCTCGAAGTCCGCACGATTCTGGAGATTGTTGCTCATGCCGAGGGCGAGGATGGTTTTAAGCGGGCGCCGAGAATAGTTCGGATTCTTCCAGCTCTCCTTGAGCTTGATCGAGGCCTGTCCGGTTGCCGCGTTGAGTAACAGAGCTGCAATGAGAAGTATCTGTTTCAAGCCAACCGTCCGAATGTCGATGAGTGACACGCCTTGGCGTCTCCGGCAGAAGCTCAACGAGTGTACAACGGAATCGAGCTAAGCCTCCGTAAAGGGCGCGGAAGGCTGGGCCACCCGTGAGTGGAATGCTATTCTATGTGGGAGCGCACCATGACCGGAAAACAGCAAGTTGAGTCGCTGCTGCATAAGCTGCCCGACAACTGTTCGTTGGAGGACATCCAGTATCACCTTTATGTGCTGGAGAAGGTGCAGCGCGGGCTGGACGAGGCCCGCAGCAGCGGCACGCTTTCCCAGGAAGAAGCGGAAAAGCGTCTCGGCAAATGGTTCACCGAGTAGTCTGGTCTCCACGCGCGCTTGCGGATGTGGAAGCGATCGCGTCTTACATTGCCTAGGATTCCCCTTTTTACGCTGGCTCAGTGGTGCGACGAATCATCGAACTCACGCGTACGCTTGAGAAATTCCCCCGTGCAGGACGCAAGGTGCCGGAATTCGACGACTAAAACTCGCGCGAGTTGATCGCCTACAGCTATCGGATCATCTATCGCGTGGAGGCCGCAGAGGTAATCGTCGCTGCCGTAATCCACGGAAAACGGGACCTCGGGAGTGTGTAGCTCGTGTAAATCAGCACCCTGCAATCCATGATCCGAGCCATGGGAGGCCAGTTGAAAATCGAAGCCGTGTTCCCCGAAGGCAAGGTGGAGATCAATCAGTTCCGCAAGCTCAAGAAAGCCGCCCGGGGCGGATTGAGGAGTGGTTGGACGGCGGAGCAAGGGACAGCCCGTTCTCGAATGGCACAACTTCAGCGGGCCGCTTTGCCATAGCCACCCACGCGGCCGGCAGCGGTACGGAAATGGGAAGCGTGCCCAAACAGTAATGTAGTCCCTAACAGCGACGTCTAATGTATGGATTCCCACAGCAAGGGGATGGTAAGTTCTTTACAGCAACTCCTGATTGCCTACCGTGACCGAAGCCGCAAGCGCTACGCTGCCTTATAAATCCGAGCCTTCTTTCCTCCCAATGGGAGGCGCGGATGAGCACACCTTCCTGGAGTTCTTTGCGGGAATAGGTCTGACCCACCTCGGACTCCAGCCCCACGGTTGGAAGTGCATCTACGCTAACGACATCGATGAGAAGAAACGTCGAATGTACCAAGCCTGTTTCGGCGACGCACACTACCACGTGGAAGACGTATGGAACACAAAGAAGATTGTCGAGAAGATCCCACTTGAGCGGGCTGACTTGGCGAGCGCATCGTTTCCATGTGTCGATTTATCTCTCGCGGGCAACCTAAAAGGGTTTGACGGTGAGCAGTCTGGATCGTTTAACGGCTTCGTGAAGGTGCTGAGAGACCTGAAGTCGCAGGATCGCCTTCCCAACGCGGTGCTTGTAGAAAACGTAAGGGGATTCCTCTCCTCACACGACGGCAAATTTTTTCGTTTCGCTTTGACCGCGCTGTCTAGACTGGGGTATTGCCTCGATGCCTTCGTCGTAGACGCGAAGCATTTCGTTCCACAGAGTCGTCCGCGACTTTTCATTGTAGGCTTCCTGAAAAATTTGCTTACGCCCCTGCGCAGTCGGGGCATGAATGAGTGGTCCTTACGGGAGGGAAGCCCTCTTCGTCCGGCCCAACTGGTACGAGCTTTAGAGGAAGCACCACTTCAGACGGGCTGGGTTCCACTAAGCTTACCGCCATTGCCACCGGAGAACCGCTCCCTGCACTCTCAGATCGACCTTGACGACGATCAGGACTGGTGGGGTGATGTACTTGTGGACAAGCACTTGGCCGAAATGGATCCTAGTCACTTGGAACGAATAGCGAAACTACGAAAGCGGGCAGATCTAACCGTCGGCACGATTTATCGTAGGGTTCGAAACGGTAGGTCGAGATCCGAGATTCGGGTAGATGGTTTAGCGGGTTGCCTCAGGACCCCGCGAGGCGGAAGCAGCAAACAGATTGTTTTCGTTGCCGGGAGGAGAAAGATACGAATGAGGTGGATGAGCCCTCGAGAGTACGCTCGGCTCCAAGGATGTCCGAACTTTCCCATTCACGTCGATCGTAACGAGGCGTTATTTGGCTTCGGCGACGGAGTTTGCGTTCCCGTGATTGAGTGGATCGCCGAAAACGTCTTATCGCAGCTTTTTCCGGTGCCTGCCCTCTTTGACCAACCGCAACAGACGGCGCGCGATTAATTCCCTATTTCGAAGTTTGCATTCCCAAATCACAGCGGTGCGCCAACCGTCTCTTCGAAGGGCATCGCGAACCCTCCGGTCGCGCCTCCGGTTCGCCCCGATCTTACGAGTCCAATAGTCCAGGTTGGAGCTAGGCAGTGCTGAACTCTTGCAGTGTGCGTGTGCGTGCCAAAAACAACCATGGACAAATAGCACTAGCCGACAGCTAGTTAAGAGGAAATCGGGTCGCCCCGGCATGTGCAAGGGCTGTTTACGAAATCGGAGCTTCAGTGCACGCAACAAGTCTTCGCATGTATTCTCCGCTCCGGTTCCCATGGACCGAACAGACCGCATTATTCTGCTGCGTTCAGACTTAGAAAAAACGTCGGCCATATGCCTATCCGTGTGTCAGAAAGAGGAACCGCCGAGGCACTAGCGTAGCTGCGCAGGCTTGATAAAATTTTCCTTTCGGCTCCCGTTTGATCGTAGCACCGTTCATGGACACACCACGCCGAACGCGATCAAGTCTGGCTTCCAAAGGCAGCGGCGCGCCGTCGGATCTTGATTTCGAAAAGGCCTTGATGTTCTTTCACGCTTACATGTACGGGCCACTTCAAGGAAAACTTCGCTTATACAGAGCCCGCGGGGTTCATTCGGTGGCCAAGGCTCTTTCATCCGACTGGGAAGTCCTCGCGTCCATACTAGTCAAGGACGTCGGGAAGAAGCTAACAAAAGGCGTGGACTTGAGCAAACATGAGGTGAAATCCGCCGAGAACGGTGGCGCATATGAATACCAATATCACAAAAATACGGGAAAGGCTAAACTAGCGCGCGACATGGAGGTGGGGTCATCTCTTCTTTGATCACCGTGACAATCTCCGTTCCGTCGACCTCAGGTACGCCTCCGGCAAACAAGTCTCGGTCTTCTTCGAGGCCTGGCTGAAAGCCTACCCAGACCCTTACCGTCAGCGATATCGAAAAAGCGTACCCTTCTCTTGGGTCAAGGAGAATGGGCTCCTACTCATGAGCCTTCGAGAAGGCGAAGTAGTGTATCCCGAGATCCAGACAGCCCCCGCGGGGAATTTCAAACCATCAACCGCAATTTGATACTGAACGCCGCCTGCGAAGCGCTTTAGTCTAACTCTGCCAGCGGTGCTGTCAAGCACACATTTCGCACGCTACTTGGGCGGGCGCAGCAGGTGCCAGGCCTCGCGGTAGGCTTTGTACAGCCCACGTCGGTGCGAGCGCTTCGGGCGGATCCTCACAAAGAGAGGCGTTTCCCGGATGGGGAAGATGAAAAAGACATCGTCGGGAACAATGTAGACGACCACGAAATCCACTTCGCTAGGCAGGTAAGGGACGGCACCATCGGGGGTACCGCGGTTAGTCTTTACGTTGTAGAAACCCCGGAATAGCGTGGCGCTGCTCTTGATCTGTACCCGCCAGAGTTTGTCGCCTTCGGGCCAGTCGCGGCTGATCAGGATGAAGTCAAAACGTTCGCTGTCGCCGTAGGGTTTGGCGACTCCGAAGCCGAGGGCCGCGGCTTTGTGGGCGAAGGCTAGCTCCGAGAGCTCTCCCCGGCACTTGGGGTTGAGCTTGCGCTGGCGGGCAGTCTTCGGGCCCGACGCTGAGGGGCGCCGGGACGGAGAGCTGCGTTTTGGCATTGTCTGGTCGGGTGAAAAATGGAAAGGCGCAAGCCGAAGCCTGCGCCTTTTTTCTATTTCTCGGAGATTAATAGGCTAATTTAAGAATATCAGAGCTGAAAGGTAACTATGACATGATTTGAAGAATTATTTTATGAATGTAATCAATGGCTTGCGGGAAAAAGCTCACGTTCGGGGGCTTGACAAGATTTTGTCCAATCGGCAGATTTTCCAGCCTGAGGCCTTCGTGTATCATTACCGCCTTGCATCTCTCGTTCACAACCATCCGCGGGATTCTGTTCTGCGTTGCGGTGTCGTTCTGGGTCCTCTACTTCCACGAGATTTGGTTTCGCTCGGGGAGGGTGCGGATGCATTGGCTGAAGCGAGGAATCGCCGACATCCTGCTGATGTTGTCCATCGCGATTGTTACTTTCCTGATTATTACTCTGATCAGCGGTCTTCCCAGTCACCATCGTCTGCGCTGAGCAGTTAGCGGACCGCAAATCGGCCTGCTGAGGGCGGCTGGGGCGCGCAGACCTTTCAATGCGCTTTTGTGTACCTATGTACCGTGGTAATATTATCCCATGACTCATCCAAAAGAACCAAGTGGCTTTGTCGAAGTCGAACGCGTACAGACCGGCGTGCGGCTGGAAAAACGGATGTTGAAAGTGCTGAAGGCAGTGGCCGAGTTGAAAGATATGTCTCTTGGCGACCTATTGGAAGGTGTGGTGCTGCATGCCTTCGAGGGGAAAGCGCCGTTTTCCGCGGAGACGCTGAAGGAGATCGAACAGTTCAAGAAGATTTATGGGATGACGTTGAAGGCGTCCGACAGCCATCAATTAAAGGAGCGCAGACGGTGAAGACAATCATGGTGATCGTGCTGGCCGTGGGAGCGTTGGCGGTGGGGGCATTGCTTTATCACCTTCACTACCGGGGAGCGTCGAGCGGGCCGGTGCTGCATGTGCGCAACGAATTCGAATTCACGGTTCACGCGCCTTATCAGGTGGCGGCACCTTTGTTTGGACCGGAGGGCGAGCGCGCTTGGGCGGGCGGACATTGGGATCCGCAATTCTTGTATCCGCAACCCGCGCAGGACACCCAGGGCGCGGTGTTCACCATCCGCCACGGCCATCATCACGCAGTTTGGATCAACACGGCCTTCGACACGTCCGCCCGCCATTTTCAATACGCGTACTTTATTCCGGAGACGATGGTGGTGCTGATTGACGTTCGCTTCTCGGAGCCGGACGCGGAGAATACGAAGGTGAATGTTGCGTATGAGCGGACTGCGTTGAATCCCGACGCCAACCAGCGCGTGAAGGAAATGGAGGACGCGGACCGGGACAGCGGAAAAGAATGGGGCACCGCGATTAACAATTACCTGGCGAAGCAAAAGGCTGCCGGCCGTTGAGGGTAATTGAGGGAGCTCGATGCTCGATACTCGGCGGCCCGGCCGCCTCAAGCCCGAGTGAGTTTGAGGCGGCGAGGCGCAGAGATATTACTTGTAGGTTGCTTTGAAACCAGTACCGCCGAACGAACCGGAGCCGTAACGTCCTACCAGTTCAGACTTGTCGTTGAGACCGTCGGCACGCGTAGTTCCCCCCGGATCCACGACATCGTAGTATTTGCCTTCGTGAAGGAGCCAGCCCATTTCGGTACCCGCAGTATTATAGTAGGTGCCGTCGATGTCGCCGCCGGTCGGCGAAGGAGTGTGGACGATGGTGCCCAGGCCTGAGGTTTTGCCCGCCTTGGGGTTGTCGATCTTCTTGAATTTCTTTCCGGTTAAGAGGTAGGAATCGAAAGCGCCAGCCGAGTTCGTTGCGTAGACAGTGATCTGGCCAGCATTATTGATGCCCCAGGCTACGGTGTTGGTGTCGCCCTTTACGTCAATGCTGGTGAACTTCTTGCCAGTCAGTGAGAACCCGTGCGAAGCGTTGCTGGAGTCGAGATAGAGGCCCACTATTTCGCCTTTGTCATTGATCCCGCTGAGCTGGGTGCCATTTGACTTCGGATAATTGATCACGGTAATCTTCCCGCCCGAATACTGAAGCCCTTCGTCCAAGCCGGTCTTAGCGCTCGTGCACCAGCCAACGGCAGTGCCCGCGCTGTTGACGCCGAAGAAGGAGATTCCACCGGTTCCCGCAATCGCTTCGCAAGCCCTATCGTTAATCGTAGTGAGCTTTTTGCCGGCGAGAATCATGCCGTGTTGAACACCGGAGGAGTCCACATAGTCTCCGGCGATGACTCCGCTGTTGTTGACCGCGTAAGTGTCAGTCTCGAGCGCAGTCTTGTTAGCTTTAACATCGGAAAACGTGAAGGTTAACTTTGGCGCCGACGCGATACCTACGGCTACGAACGTGAGAACTAGCACTACACCGAGAATGGACCTTTTCACTGGTTTCTCCTCCTAGAGAAAGTTGTTGTGACTCTTCTGCCGCCAACGCGAACTGGGGCAGGAAATCGCAATCGAATGGAGCCCCCTCAAAACCAAGTTTGGGCACTGGCCACGACTGGGCTGAAGACCGCTGCCTACCGCGCGACAGTGCCGGAGAGTCGCGAAGTGATTGAGGCGGCCCATTATCGTCTTGGTTGAGATGGAGGTCAAGATGAAAGGTTTTGCACTCTTGACGAGTACGAGTATCCAACCGCGGAGCACGGCGAGGACGCCCGCGCCTACACTTGCATTCGCCGCAGATCCTGTCCTGTCATCTCTTTTGGTTGGTCGATTTGCAGCATGCCTAAGATCGTCGGCGAAATGTCGCGTAGCGACCCTCCGGGCTTAAGCGTGAACTGCTTACTGTTTTCGGAGATCACGATGAAAGGGACGGGATTGGTGGTGTGGGCGGTATGCGGACCACCGGTTACGGGATCGATCAGCATTTCGGCGTTGCCGTGGTCGGCGGTGATGAGCATGGCACCGCCTTTGGCGCGGACTGCGGGCTCGATGCGGCCGAGACAGGCGTCCACGGTTTCTACAGCTTTTACTGTAGGTTCGATTTTGCCGGAGTGTCCGACCATATCGGCGTTGGCGAAGTTCACGATAATCACGTCGAAGGTTCCGTCTTCGACCGCTTTGACCACGGCATCGGCGATACCGGCGGCGCTCATCTCCGGTTTCAGATCGTAGGTGGCGACTTTGGGCGACGGTACAAGAAGGCGTTCTTCGCCGGGGAACGGTTGTTCGACGCCTCCGTTGAAGAAGTAGGTGACGTGGGCGTACTTTTCCGTTTCCGCGACGCGCAGGTTGCGGAGATTCATCTGGCCCATGACATTGGCGAGAATGTTGTTCATCGACTCAGGCGGGATGACGACGGGCAAGCTGAATTGTTTGTCGTACCGAGTCATGCAAACATAGTGCAGATTTTTCGGGACACGGTCGCGCGGGATAGTGGCGTCGAGATCGTCGGCACCGGGGAGATCGCGTCCGGCTTTTTCGTTGAGGCCGCTGTTGCGAGTGAGGGCCCGAGTAATCTGGCGGACGCGGTCGGCGCGGAAATTGAAACAGATGCAGGAGTCTTCGTCGCGAATAGTGGCGAGCGGTTCGCCTTTGTTGTCGACGCAGACGAAGGGGACGATGAATTCGTCGGTGACTCCTTTGTTGTAGGACTCTTTCACGCCCTGCACTGGGTCGACGTACTTCGCGGCGTCGCCGTTGCCGTAGACCATGGCGTTGAAAGCTTTGGCAATGCGCTCCCAGCGGCGGTCGCGGTCCATGGCGTAGTAGCGGCCGCTCACGGTGGCGATCTTCCCGGTGTTGTATTCGCGCATCTTCTGCTGGAGTTGTTCGAGGTAGCCGGCTCCGTTGGTGGGCAAAGTATCGCGGCCGTCCATGAAGGCATGTACGAAGACGCGATCGGCCCCATTTTGCTTGGCCATACGGAGCAGCGCGTAGAGATGTGTCTGATAGGAGTGAACGCCGCCGTCGGAGAGCAAGCCGAACAGGTGAAGACGGCGGCCACCGGTGCGGGCGTTTTTTATGGCGGCGAGCAAGACCGGGTCGGAAAAGAACTCGCGGTTCTGGATCATGAGCTCGATGCGCGTGCTATCCATTTGCACGATGCGTCCGGCGCCGATGTTCAGGTGGCCCACCTCGCTGTTGCCCATTTGACCGTCGGGCAGGCCGACATACGGGCCGCTGGTCTGGATCAATGTGTTGGGATACTCGCGCAGAAGGCGGTCGTAGTTCGGCTTGCGGGCGAGGGCGATGGCGTTGGCTTTGGTCTCGGCGCGATAGCCCCAGCCGTCGAGAATTACGAGGACGAGAGGTTTGGGACGCAAGTCAGCTCCTAGCTGTTAGCTTCTAGCTCTTAGCTAAACACCGTAAAAACCGCCACGGATTTGCGCGGATGAACGCGGATCTGAATTCTTTCGCGCGCCGCGTTTTCACGATCGAAAAGAAACACAGCCATACTAATTCTTTTGCTGGGATGGCGGTGTCGTTGGCGCGCTCTTCGGCTGTTCCTGATCTTCCTTCACGATTTGCTCGGCCTTTTGCGTGATCGCGTCCATCTGCTTTTGCATACGCACGTAGGAAGCCTGCATCGCCTCGGAGGTCAAGACTGGCATCTCGCGCATCATTTTCTGGCCGGTTGGGGACGCGTAGAAGGTGCTCATGGCGTCGATGTCAGTCTTGGAAAAGTGCCGTTGGTAAATTGGGATCATGTCGTCGAGCATGGCGTCCATGGGCATGTCCTTCATGGTTTCTGCGATCAGTTGGTCGGCCCGGGCGATTCGGTCCGCGGAAGACTGTGGGTAACGCTTTTTCAGAGTCTCGTGGATCATGGCGCTCTGCTGTTTCATCAGCGCATCCATCACCTGACGCATTTGCTGATGAATCTGCATTACATCAAACAGGTGCTGGATGTCTTCTTTGCTGGCGGGGGCATCACCTGGGAGAGTCGCGGCTTGTTGGGCGAAGGCCGTGGTCGCTACGAAAAGGATGATAGCAAGGGAAGCGCGATGATGTTTCATAAGCTCTTCTCGTTTTCACTCAAGAATCGAGCACCAGAATCGCAGCGCTCAACGCGCATGTAAAGGAATCTTGGGTCCTTCATGAAGTGTTCCAAAAACGCTGTTATTTCCAGAAAAGGTCTTCGACATCTTTGGGAAGCGGATCGTTAAAATCATCCGGCACGGTGAATTCGCCCTTGGCTGAGCCGAGAATGCGTCCCTTGGCCCGCACCTTCACCAAGCGAATCGGAGCAGAGGCCCTGCTATCGCCAAAATGACAGGCGACCGCCTCCGTCACATTGGCTCTCAACTCAAACATCGTTTGCGCTTGTGTGAAAATGGAATGGCCAAGGGCTCGGGCTTCATAGCCCCCATCGCGAGACTTCTTGACCGAGAAGAAGATTTCGGTTTCCGCCATACCTCTCTGGATTATATCTTGCCGCGCACTCGAAGATAGGACTGCCCATTCCAGCTGGGGTTAGACATCTCAAAGTCTATAATTCAGCGCCTTCAGCCCTAGGAATCTCGCCGAATCTCCTAACTCTTCTTCGATGCGCAACAGTTGGTTGTACTTTGCGATGCGGTCGGTTCTCGACGCGGAGCCGGTCTTTATCTGTCCAGCTCCTGTGGCCACGGCCAGGTCGGCGATGAAGGTATCTTCGGTTTCGCCGGAGCGGTGCGAGATGACCGAGGTATATCCGTTGCGGCGGCCGAGGTCGATCGCGTCCAGAGTTTCGCTCACGGTGCCGATCTGGTTGAGCTTGATCAGAATCGAATTGGCAATTCCCTTCTTGATGCCTTCCGCGAAGATCTGAATATTGGTGACGAAAATGTCGTCAGCCACCAGCTGAACTTTGTCGCCCAACTCTTTGGTGAGATTCTGCCAACCGTCCCAGTCTTCCTCGGACAATCCGTCTTCGAGCGAGACGATTGGATAATCTTTCACCCACTTCGACCAATAGCGGATCATTTCGTCAGAACTCTTCTCGGACTTGTCCGACTTCTTGAAAATGTATTTGCCGTCTTTGTAAAACTCGCTGGCGGCGGGATCGATGGCGATGGCAACCTGTTCGCCGGGCTTGAATCCGGCTTGCTGGATGGCTTCGAGAACGACCTCGATGGCTTCGACGTTTGACTTCACTGAGGGCGCGAATCCGCCTTCGTCGCCCACGGCAGTGTTGTAGCCGCGCTTCTTGAGCACGCCCTTGAGGGTGTGAAAGACTTCGACGCCCCAGCGCAACGCCTCGGAGAACGATTTCGCGCCAACCGGCATGACCATGAATTCCTGGAAGTCGACGTTGTTGTCGGCGTGCGCGCCACCGTTGAGGATGTTCATCATTGGCACGGGAAGTGTGTTGGCGGGTCCGCCGAGATAGCGGTAGAGCGGCAGCGCGAAGTAGGACGCGGCGGCCCGGGCCGCGGCCATGGAAACGGCGAGAATAGCGTTTGCCCCAAGGCGGCCTTTATTGGGCGTGCCATCGAGCGTGATCATCTTCTGATCGAGGGCGCGCTGGTCGGCGGCGTCGAAGTCATCCAACGCGTCGGCGATCTCACCATTCACGTTCGCGACCGCTTTGAGCACACCCTTGCCCTGATAGCGCTGCTTGTCGCCGTCGCGCAGCTCGACCGCTTCGTGTTCGCCGGTGGAGGCGCCACTGGGCACGATGGCGCGTCCGTGAGAGCCGCTGCCCAGGATGACTTCAGCTTCAACCGTCGGATTACCGCGTGAATCAAGAACTTCACGGGCGTGGATGTGAGCGATATTCGAAGGCATGAGTGCGTCCTTTGTTGGTCGGAGTGAGACTGGCGATTATAAATCACGGGAGCTCGGCGGCTCTGTGATGCGCGACGCATTGTGGAATGAAGCTCGTTGTTATCTGATCACGCGAAGTTCGCGGGCGCGACCGCCCGCGCCACACTTGAAACCGTGTCTACGATGGTTCGGGTATCGATTCCCTTCTTGTTCTCCAATCACTCCTACCTTAGAGTCGATTCAAGATGCAGAATCGCACCGAAACTTTGGGAATCGGATCGCGGGCTCCGGATTTTTCGCTTGCGGCGGCAAACCGGGAGGGAAATTTTTCGCTTTCAATTCTGCGTGCGCGCGGGCCGGCGGTTCTGGAATTCTTGCGCGGCACGTGGTGACCGAACTGCGTTAAACGCATGGCCCAGTTTGAGCCAGTAAAAAACGAACTCGAACAGGCTGGCGCGCAGGTGGTCTTTATTGCTGCCGAGAAGCGCGACGGGATGTTTAAGCCGGTGAAGTTTCTGGAGAAGCATCCGCTGTTGTTTCCGTTTTTGCTGGATGAAGACCGCGCGGTAACCAAGGCGTACGGGCTTTATCACCGGTTGGGGAAAGACGCGATTAATATTGCGCATCCGGCGACGCTGGTCATCGATGGAAACGGAACGGTGCGTTACATCTATCGCGGCGAGAACCAGACGGATCGAGCGCCGATCGAGCAAGTTATGGAAGCGATTAAGAAGTTGATCTCCGGCTGAGATTGCCGAACCGCAGCAAAAGATTGAGTCCGACAAAATTTGATTCGCTCAGGAGGCGAAATGAAGAAGCTTGTACTGGTTAGCATATTTTTGCTGGTTGTGGCTGCGGTGGGAGAGGATATCTCGCTGCCTGCGGGCACGTCCATGAAAGTGAAACTGGAAACCACTCTGACGACTTCCAGCACGACCGGAGATCCATTTTCCGGCCGAGTTACGGAAGCAGTCCTGCTCGACGGAAAGCCGGTGATTCCGATCGGTGCCACCGTGCAGGGACGCGTGGTCAAAGCGAGCGAACCGCGACGCATTCAAGGCAAGCCGACGATTGCCATCTTTCCTGAGTCCGTGGTTTTGCCGAGCGGCGAGCACTATGTGCTCAATGCCACTCTGGTCGATACGAGCGTGCGCAATGGCACGGACGTCAACGATGAAGGCCAGTTCAAAGGCAAGGGGTACGACGGCAAGGATCTAACTCAAATTGGCATGGGAACTGGCGGAGGCATGCTGGTCGGAGGGTTGATCGGCGGAGGCAAAGGCGTTCTGATCGGCGGAGCGGTGGGCGCGACTGCGACGGTAGCGCATTGGCTGGGCAAGAAGAACTCAGCCACGCTGCCTGCGGGCACTGAGTTGGTGATGGAATTGAGCCGTCCCTTGGCGATGACCGCTGCCACCCCGGGACAATAGGAAAGCAGTTTTCAGTTCATGGTTTTCATTTCTCAGTTAGCCGGAAGCCTTTGCTTCCGGTTTTTCTTCTGATCGCATTTCACAGGTTTTCAAGAATTGCTCCAGCTTGTCCCGGTTTTCCTCAGACATGTCGAGAAATTCGATCCCGTTCCCGAATTGCGGATGGCGGGTTACGACTAACGCCCTGGTTGGCAAGCGGGCGTCTTCGACCCACAATATAAGATCGATCTTGGTTCCGACGGGCAGCGTAAAGCTCATCTCCACGTAACAGCCAAAAAGACTCAAATCGGCAGTTTCGGCATGGCTGGTGACGGCTGCGCCTTCCGGCTTGAATTCAATGGGAATCGCCACCTTGCTCCGGGGATGTCTCCTTCGTTCCTTTTGGGACGTTTCCTGAGACGGCTCGGTCATGGCTTTGTCTCCTTTTCAAACCAAGACCCCTCTACGTGCAATGGTGCCCGTTATCGGCCGGAAAGAAAAGGCCGATCTGCAATAAAGTCAGGGCTTCATGTTGATTGTCTTTGCTCTCGACTGCACCTTGGCAAGCGGTCTAGAACGCTAACGCAGCCAGGTCTTCTTCACTGAGAAGGCGGAGCTCAATCCATCCTTCGAGGGGAAGCGCGTCGACGGGCAGACGGTTCTGCCACACGCTGAAGCGCAGGCGCAGCAGGCTCGCTGCGGGAGTAATTGTTTTTCCGCCAGCGGCGACATCGGCCGAAGACACGGGCTTAGCCAGTAACCATGCCAGTGGCAGCTTGAACTCGAAGTTTCGCAGCAAGGCTAATTTGACGTCGGCGGAAGGGTTATCGGAGGTCGCCAGAGGTTTTTCGCCATCGACAAAGCCTACCTGCCATGAGCGTAGCTTCCCGGCTTCGACTCGCACGTCCGCTCGGAGCGCGCGCCGGGGGCGCTGTCCATCCGCAGCCCAGGACTCAACATTGACTACCAGGTCGAAATCAGTTTGAGGAGGCTTACCCACAAAGTCCAAGCGTCCGTAAATGTTGCCGTCATCGATTCCCGCGTAAACGCAATCGACCAGAAACTGCTTGCCGTGCATGGCACCGGCGCGTTGATCGGCGGTGTGGATCGCCGCGCCCATCCACTCGAAGTAGCGGACCATGTCGCCGTTGATGTGGGGATGAATGTAGTGGGTCTGGGGCGTGAACTGCGGCCTCGCTTCGACGCCACTAATTGGATGGGCCAGATAAGCGGGGGCTGTTGCGCCGAGGGCCTGATACACGTTGGAGAGATGCTTCCGGTAGAGTTCGTCGAATTCGCGGTCGTTGGCGGAATGATGCTCGGGGCCGTACCACCAGTTCCAATCGCTGCCTTCGGCAATGAACAGTTCTTCGAGAGCCAGTTTGCGCTGTGCCTCAGTCGCCCCCGATGCGTTCGCGGCGTAGAAGGTACGGGCGTGGTAGAGATAATCCCAGGAGCGGTTGTCCTCGGGAGCGCCGATCCACACGTTGAAGTTGGCGTTGATCCAGGAGCCTGGAACCAAAGAGGTGAGCTTGCCGAAGTCGCGATGCCGTGCGATCGCCTCGGACACGGTGACCGCCTCAAGGCCGGGTTCGCGTTGGAGCGTATCGTAGAAGCGGCGCAGGAATTCGCGGCCTGACCGCGGATAATATTCCCAGGCATTTTCACCGTCGAGGATAACGGAAACGACCGCATCTCGCCCTTGATTGAGAACTGGTTGCGCCGCTTGCTTAATGTTATGGATGAGATGGTTGGCAGCGTCCTGCGCAGGCATTCCCGAATACACAAATCCCACAAGATCGGAGATCGTGTGGTCGCGGAAGATCAGGTGCATCTGGGTCGAACCGCTCTCGAAGCGATGGATGTTATACAGCTTCTCGGCGTTCTGCGCCGAAAGACGCCCTTCGCCATCGCGCCCAAAGTTAATCCCAAGGCTTCTTCCCAGGACGCCTTCGTCGGTTGCCATCCACTTCACACCCAAGCTTTGCGCAATGGACAGAACCTCTTCTGACACGCTGCCCTCGGATGGCCACACGCCGACCGGCTTCACGCCGAAGACTTGCTGATGCAAATCCAATCCCCGCTGGAGTTGTTCGCGCGCATCTTCTGGATGAAGGAAACGATTTTGGGGTAAGGGCAATCCCGGCGTCGAAACGGCGCCCATCTTGGTGTCGCAAACCAGCGGCAGGATGGGATGATAGAAAGGCGAAGTCGAGATTTCGATTCTTCCCTGTTGCGCCGCCTTGGCATGCGCCGGAAGCACCTCGCCAACCAAAGCACGCTGCCGGGTAATCACGAATGCCTGATCTTCGGGCGAGAATCCACGACCCTTCTTGATCAGCGCGGCGATGTCGGGGTCGTCGAGGAAGAATTCATCAAACCATGCAATTTGCGAGAGCACTTGGAGATCGGTGAAGTCTTGCGCCTGAAAGTATTTTTCGGCTCGCTCCGCGGAGTCGCCGGCTCCACGAAATCGCTCCCAAAGCTCATGGTAGCGCGGATAACGGCCAATCATGTGCACCGGATTCGCCTGAAACAGGTATTGCAGAGCAAAGCGGCGTTCGTGGGAGGTGAGTTCTTTCGCCGGCTTAGCCGCCACCTTCAGAAACGGATCATGCGCCGTCCCGGCTACGTAGTCCTGGATTTGCGTGATCAGCGACGGAACGAGGTTGAAAGTCTGATGGACACTGGGAAATTCATCCAGCACCTTGACCATGCCGTAGTAATCTTTGAGGGCGTGCAGGCGAACCCAAGGCAGACGGTACTCACCCGTTACCAGATCTTTGTAGAAAGGCTGATGCTGGTGCCAGAGAATAATGACGCGCAAAGCGGGCATTGAACGTTGAGGCTCAACTAGAAGATCGGAGCCGTCCTCGAAGTCTAACATGCGTGTGTCGGCTATTAACGGCTCGCAAGAGCCTTGTCGTCTCAAACAGTTTCATTCCGGTACACTAATCGAGGCTCCGTAAATCGAGGCTCCGTAAAATCAAGGCTCGGCTAACCCTGATCCCGAATGACGAATCCAACAGTGGCCCGAGGTCGCGCTGAAATGGGATTTTTGACTGAGCAGGATCTTTATCTTTTCAACCAAGGACGCGATTACCGTGCGTACGAAAAGTTGGGTTCCCATCTTACTTCGGTCGGCGACCAATCGGGTGCGAGTTTCAGCGTCTGGGCTCCGAATGCCCGCGACGTAACCGTCATTGGCAGCTTCAATGGGTGGGATCCGCTCTCCCATCCCCTGCGCGTTCGTGAGAATTCTGGCATTTGGGAGGGATTTATCCCCGGAGTGCCCAAGGGTTCGGTTTACAAGTTTCACATCGTTTCACGGCACAACGGATTCGTAGTCGACAAGGCAGATCCGTTCGGGGTTCTGCATGAAGAACCACCGCGCACCGCCTCCGTCGTGTGGGATCTCGAATATCAATGGTCCGATCATGACTGGATGCAGAATCGGGAAGTCAGAAGTTCTCTGCATGCCCCGATTTCCATCTATGAAGTCCATCTCGGTTCGTGGATGCGGGTTCCCGAGGAACATAATCGCCCGCTGACCTATCGTGAGGCAGCGCCTCGCCTAGCCGACTACGCCCAACGCATGCACTTCACCCACGTCGAATTGCTGCCCGTGATGGAGCATCCCTTCTACGGTTCCTGGGGATATCAAACCACCGGGTATTTCGCTCCCACCGCGCGCTATGGCACGCCGCAGGATTTCATGTATCTGGTTGACACGCTGCATCAGCGTGGAATTGCCGTGATTCTCGATTGGGTGCCATCGCACTTCCCTGCCGACGAGCATGGGCTGGCGTACTTTGATGGCACACATTTGTTCGAGCACTCCGATGCACGCCAGGGATTTCATCCCGATTGGAAGACGCTCATCTTTAATTATGGACGCGACGAAGTCCGGAGCTTCCTACTTTCGAGTGCCATGTTCTGGCTCGACAAGTATCACGTGGACGGCCTGCGCGTGGACGCCGTCGCTTCCATGCTTTATTTGGATTACTCGCGCAAAGAGGGCGAGTGGCTTCCTAACAAGTATGGCGGTCGCGAGAATCTGGAGGCCATCGATTTCCTGCGCCAGTTCAACATCGAAGCCTACAAGCAGTACCCCGGCATTCAGACCTTCGCCGAGGAATCCACAGCGTGGCCCATGGTTTCACGGCCAATTTATCTCGGCGGCCTGGGCTTCGGCCTCAAGTGGGATATGGGTTGGATGCACGACACTTTGCAATACTTCTCCCACGATCCCATCCATCGCAAATACCATCAGAACCAGCTCACCTTCCGTATGCTGTACAGCTTCACGGAGAATTTCGTGCTGCCTCTCTCGCATGACGAAGTTGTCCATGGCAAGGGCTCCCTTATCGGGAAAATGCCGGGAGACGAATGGCAGAAGTTTGCTAATCTACGGGTGCTCTTCGGCTATATGTTCGCGCAGCCGGGCAAAAAGCTTTTGTTTATGGGAGACGAGTTCGGACAAGTGCGCGAGTGGACCCATGACAGCAGCCTGGAATGGGACGTGCTGCGGTATCCGGTTCACCACGGACTGCAGACTTGGGTGGAGCAGTTGAACCGGCTTTATGCGCAGGAGCCTGCCCTGCACGACTTCGACACCGATCCCAAAGGGTTCGAATGGATTGACTGCAACGACAGCGCCGCTAGTACGATCTCGTTATTGCGCAAAAGCCGGTCGCCCAACCAGAACATTGTCATAGTGTGCAACTTTACCCCAATTCCGCGGCTCAACTATCGCCTGGGCGTTCCCGCCGGAGGCTACTGGCGCGAACTTCTGAACAGCGATGGCAAGGAGTACGGAGGCAGCGGCATGGGCAATGCCGGCGGTGTTATGGCTGAGGAAGAGCCTGTCCACGGACGACCGTTCTCCCTGAATCTGACCTTGCCGCCGCTCGGGGCGCTGTTCCTGAAAGCCGACTAGTCGGCATTTTCGCCGACGCCTCGGCATCAGTCATGGTGCCGGTTTGACACGAGAGTGTCACCGACAGTGACAACTTCAGGCAGCCAGCAGGCGTTGGAGGCGATCCAGAATATGCCGTAATGGGCCGCCTTTTCCCAGAGTGGCATCGACGAACGGGGCCATTTGTTCCAGGTCCGGATGCGAACCCGAGATCATAAGCACGGGCAGCGTGGGATGTCGCTGCTTCAGCCATGTGGCCAGCTCTAAACCGTTCATTCCGGGCATTTCGTAGTCCAAAATGACCGCGTCAATCTCCTTTTCTTTGGACTCAAACACGTGAAGTGCGTGGCGGCCACTGCTAGCGGCGATGACTTCATAACCATTTTGGCCGAGCAAGGCTCCGTAGAGTTCGCGAATCCCCGCGTCATCGTCCACGCACATCACGGTAAGAGCTTTCATCGGGAGGACTGCCCTTCTTGCCTCGCCTAAGAGGGGTCTAGAACGAGGCCATTTGTCGGATCAGAGAGCACGTTAAGGACCACGCGCGCAGCAGATGATTCCCGTCGCGGCTCGGGCAGCGACGACCGTCCTTTTTCGCGCGACCGATATTAATCAAACTTTCATTTGACAAGGTCGCACTGACGGGCTTAGGGTCGCGTTGCTTCAGTTTCGAGGGGGAATCTGAGGCTTTAGGAGGTGAGCCTATGGTTCACTTGCGGCCTGATTGGCCCCTTGGTAAGTTCGCCGTCCTCGTCCCCCCTTCTTCTCATCGTATTGTCTGGCGAAGCGGCCTACGCTCAGTGCGGCTGCACCCAATGCATTGAAACCTGCGATCTCATTACGCACCACTGTGACAGTGACTGCGATTGTGTACCCAACGAGGGCTCGCCAATCATCATCGATACCACAGGCGAAGGGTTTCATTTGACCTCGGCAGCCGACGGTGTCATCTTCGACATTCGCGGGGACGGAAAGCCCGTTCAGCTCGCTTGGACCGCAGAGACCTCGCGCAACGCCTTTCTAGCTCTGGATCGCAACAGCAATGGAAAGATTGACAACGGCAAAGAGCTTTTCGGCAATTTTACGGATCAGCCTCCGTGCCCCGGCGGAGGCGGTGCCTGCCGCAACGGCTACCGCGCTTTGGCGGAGTTCGATGAGCCGGCGAACGGCGGCAACGGAGACGGAATCATCGACAAGCGAGATGCGATATTCTCGCATCTGCTGCTTTGGATCGACGAGAACCACGACGGCATCTCCCAGCCCAATGAACTGCACACTCTGCCGGAGTTGGGCGTGTTTTCCCTGGCACTGAAGTATAAGGAATCCAGGCGAACCGATGAATTCGGTAACCAGTTCCGCTACAGGGACGCCGTCAACCCGGATCCGAAGGATGGCGAGTCAAGGGACGGACGTTGGGCCTATGATGTCTTCTTCGTGATAGCGGGCAGGGGGCGGCAAGGAATCTCTGCCCTCGCTGGTGGAAGGGATAAACCCCAAAAAACACTTTCAGCCCCAGTGCATACCATGTCCTCTTAGCGTCACCGTTGATCAGATAACCCCGAAGTCACTTCCAGACTACGATTATCCTACATGGCTGACCGGAGTGGGTATTTTGGCTAGAATGAAAGCCGGACCACCTGGTACGGACTACACGAATGCTGTTTTGCTTGAGACTGTTACTCCGACATCCAATTCTTGCCCTTCAAACATCCAGCAATACACGAACTTTCCTACCATCACGCTAGACGATGGCAGCTCGTTCGTCATAGGTTCGACCGCGTCTTGGGAGGGCAGCAACTTCCCAAGTGTCTTAAATGACTTTTACGACTCGCACCGGAACCTGGTGAATATCAATGTCTTGGGACTAACCTCGGTCCAGTCTTGTGTGGCAAAGGCTACCCAAACGTATTCATGCAACGGATCTACAGTCGGAACGTTTACCCTTACGTACACATATACGAAAGGCACCGTAAACGGCCAGGCCGTCACGAACGTTAGCGCGACAAAGCAGTAAAATTACGAAGGTGAAACCATGCGTATGGCTATGCTCCATTTTTCGGTGGTCGCGGTTTTGGTGACGGTCATTCTTGGCGACAGTACGTGCATCGCCCAGGCGCCTCCAACGATTCAGGCTGAGCTAAGGAAATACGGAGTTCCGGTCACACAGTTGGCCCTACAGTCAGCTCTGAAAGACAATAGGCCAGAGATTAGAGGCTTGGCCGCCGCTGAACTTGCTGAGATGAAAGATGTAACTTCTGTGCCGTTGATCGTGAAAGCTCTGGAAGCGGAGAAAGACCAACTGGTTAAGTTCAATATGGCGACGGCTCTAGTATCGCTCAATTCTCCGGCCGGGACCAAAGCACTCTTGCATACATGTGACGATGCATCGGTGCCAGCAGGTCGCCGCCTAGACGCAGCATCAAGGCTGGTCGATGCTGGCGACCTTAGTTGTCTGCCTTCGGTCGAGAACATCTTACGGAAGACAACCGATCCCTCGAATAAGGTCTCCGCGCTCCTGTTACTGGCAAGAGTTAAGGTGGTACCAGCTTCGCTCGTACCAAGAATTCACGATACATTGCTGGCAAGCTTACAAGATCCAGATTCCGCTGTGCGAGGTTACACGAGTCAATGCATTGCAGCCCTTGGCGATAAGGCTGCCGCGCCGAGCCTAAAGACCGCGATTGCGAACGAATCAGACGAATCGACGCGCGAGCGCATGGAAGAGTCCCAAAAAAGCCTAGAGAGTAGGCCCTGATCGAGCGGGGGCTGGGCGGGCGGCCCATCCTTCTCCGCGTCCTTTGCGGAGAGGGTCGGCGCGAGATTCCCGATTTGAAACCGCGACCGCGGCTTCCTCCGCTTTCTTCTTGATTTGCCCTAATCACTTGCGATAACATATAGACGCATAGGTTATCTCAGAGATAATCGTTGAATCTTTGACAACTTGATCAAGGGCGCAGCCCTCCCTGCGCTAAGACCCAAGCCGTTCCCCCGAACGGCTCCTGGCCCCGGTTCCCTCGGCGGGTGGCCCACCCTTTATGACCACCAATAAATAGGTGTGGGGTGCCCCATCCTTTGCGCTTTTTGCAAAGGGCGGGTGTGTGCGCAACGTCACATCCCTTGATCAACCGTCAGCCTTAGAATTCCCTAATGCCGATGGGCCTAAAACGACACTACGGTTCGGGAGATCTCCACTTCATCACCTGCAGTTGCTACCAGCGCAGGCAACTCCTGGGAACGTCTTCGAAAAGAAATCTGTTCCTCCGCATTCTGGAAGAGGCACGCCAGTGATATCGCTTCGTGATACTCGGATACGTGATCATGCCCGAGCACTTCCACATGCTGATCAGCGAACCGCAGGTGGGAACTCCATCGACCGTGATGCAGG